>Ga0222654_1000060_pt1 | contig 98933 bp, 127 predicted proteins | sample AntAcemetagen421_FD_179805 | JGI IMG/M metagenome (GOLD analysis project Ga0222654, IMG submission 179805) | Saline water microbial communities from Ace Lake, Antarctica - #421 | ecosystem: Environmental > Aquatic > Non-marine Saline and Alkaline > Saline | place: Antarctica: Ace Lake...
CTGTGAACGACAGGTGGCCACTTTATCTTCAAACCGATACGAACCAAGCCGTTTTCGGTGGTGATATCGATGCAAGTGCTGGGACAGTCTCGGCAGCTGCGTTTACTGGAATTCAGGTGAGTGATGTTCCAGACTTAGCTGCAAGTAAAATAACGAGTGGTACATTCGATGCAGCGCGGTTCGATACCACACCCATTACTAACGGCATACACGCACAATATACTACAAGTGGTGGTGGTAATGTTACATTTAATAGCTCTGGATACTTGAAGTGGGACGCTCGGATCATCGCCCTTCCCGTTCACAGTGACTATGGAACTAATAATTACTATAGCATCGACTGCCCCACAAGTGGGACGATTGTAAGAATTGGGGGGACAACTAATGATACGGTGATCTGTACGACTGCGGGTATTCCAATCGCGACTTGGAATAGTTTATGGTACGAAATTACCCCTGGGGGGGGGCAAGCTTCGGATCAAACCAAGTTTCGTTTAACGAATTGGGGACTCGGTGCTAATTGGACTCCGAATGAAAATTGGATATGTATTGGTGTTAGGAATGGTGATACTCACGGCTCTTTTTTCAAATACTTACCAGGTCAAGTCAATATACCTTTAGGGGGAGGGTACAAATCAGCAAACGGTACTCTTACTTCTCCAACTTTTAGTGGAACTGTTACAGCGACAACTTTTAGCGGGGCACTTAGCGGGAACGCCACCACGGCGACTTCGGCTGGGAACGCCGACACCGTTGATGGGCAACACGCTCATGAAATGTCGTGGGGACATGATACTGGTCATGGGACTTATGGAGACTTCAATACATTTCTTAACACGGATAAGTTTGGTGCTCACTTTGCTCACATCGGAGCGAACGGACCGAGTCATTCCGGTTCTCCTCAATGGTACCACATGCGTTTATCGCTGGGGTCTCAGTATAACCAGTACAGCTTACAACTCGCAATACCCCGAAACAAAACCGATTCGTATCTGTATTACAGAAATGAAGAGAGCAACACGCCAACCACTTGGTACAAGATGAGAGCTGGGTATGCGGATAGTGCTGGTTCGGCGACTTCGGCTGGGTCTGCGACTTACGCGACTTACGCGACAACGGCGAATGGTACGAACGGTGATTCGAAAATAGTGGTTCAAAACGGCACAGATGGGGGTAGCTCAAAGGGTATATATATGTGGACATTGACAGATACCAATTGGGGAATATACATGGCTCAGGCAGGGGCTGGGAGGTCTTTAAGTGGTGGTTACGCACCTGCTGGTGGTGGTTTCAGTGCACATGCTGTGCGTTTTAGAACTTATTCATCAGACGCCGATCGAGGGTGGATTTTTGAAGGTAGTGATAATCAGGTGAAAATGTCCTTAAGATCGAGTGATGGTTATTTGTGGGTGAGGGGAAAGATAGTTAATGAGAATGGGGGGGCTCAGATTTTTGGAACTGAATTTTCGTTTGATTACGCACCTGCTTCAAATGATTACTTTACGAACACAACAAATGTTGTAGGTGATAGTCCTTACTTAAACTTTGGTCTTTATGTTCAAAACACCATACGAGGAGCTGGGATTGTCGTATTCAGTGACCGACGCATCAAGAGTAATGTGGTCGATATCCATGATACCACAGCGTTAGACCAGATACGACTACTGAAACCGAAATACTACGAGTACAAGGACAAGCTCAAACGGGGGGGGTCGAGTGTGATCGGTTTCATCGCACAAGATGTAAAAGAGGTTCTCCCGAGAGCAGTCTCTGTTGCTGATGGTGAGATACCCAACATCTACGAGACCGCTACCATCAGCTCGAGTAACACAGTCACATTTACAAACTTCAACACCTCAAACTTAGATGGGTTGGGTAAGCTCATCACATACCTGGCGGAAGACAAACGGGAGGCACTTACCATCACAGAGGTTGTCGACGAACACACGGTTCGTGTAGAGGAAGACCTGTCCGAGTGGGGAGAACAGCTCTTTGTTTGGGGACAGAAGGTTGATGACTTTCACCACCTCAACAAGGACTACATATTTACAGTAGCTACAGCAGCCCTCCAAGAGGTGGATCGTCAACTCCAAGCCGAAAAGGTCAAAACAAAAAACCTCGAAGCGCTCGTTTTGACACTCATCTCACGTGTACAAAAGTTAGAAACGCGATAAATATAAATAATTCGATCAATGTAAAAATCCCCTTATTCTAACGCTTAAAAATAAAAACATAGTATAATATAAATGTCCGGTGGTATCGCCCAACTCGTTGCCGTGGGTGCTCAGGATGCACACATCGTGGGTAACCCCGAAGTATCTTTTTTCAGATCGACGTACAAGCGTCACACAAACTTTGCCCAAACTGTTGAAAAGCAGGTTATCCAGGGTAACCCCGCCACAGGTGGTATGTCCACCGTGCGTTTCGAACGCAAGGGTGACATGCTCGGTCACGTCTACATTTCCAACCGCACACCCAATGACTCTACAACACGAGCTGGTTGGGAAGGGCAAATTAAGAAGGTTGAACTGTTGATCGGTGGTCAGATTATTGACACACAAACGTCAGTTTTTTCGCAAGAAATCGCACCCGCCATGCTTTCTCAAACGTACTCCAAGTCTCTCGCGGCCGCCTCGGCTGACAAATCTGGGTTCTACCCGCTCCGCTTTTCGTTTTGCGAAAATGCCCAGTCGGCACTCCCGCTCGTGGCGCTCCAGTATCATGATGTCGAGATCCGAATCTCATGGAATACCGTTGTCGCGGCGAAGGATTATGAAGTGCACGCGCAATTCATCTATTTGGATACCGATGAACGTACGGCGGTTTCATCAGCGCCGCATAACATGCTCATCACTCAGACGCAAGAGGCTGTCGCTTCGGGGGATTTGATCCAAGAGCTCAACTTGAACCACCCCGTCAAGTTCATCGCGGCTGTGGGTGTAACCCCCGCCACTGGTCTGCCTACAGGTGCCGATTACGGTATTGCTGGTGGTAAGGTGATACTTCAAATCAACGGTACAGATGTCGGCGATGCGAAGATGGCGAGCCCTCACTACACGTCCGCATCCATGTATTACCATACCCCGTTCAGCACTATGAACAGTAGCATCGCGACCCACTTCCTGTATCCGTTCTGCCTTGATACGTCAAAGCTCCAGCCCACAGGTACCTTGAATTTTTCACGTGTAGACAGTGCCCGTTTGGTATCTGATGCTGGTACATTCAACGGTAGTTTGTACGCTGTCAACTATAACATCCTCCGTATCGAAAATGGTATGGGTGGTCTTATGTACTCCAATTAAATCCCATATAATAGTAAATGTGGGGACTTCTTTTTCTCCTAGCATTCGTGTTTATGATCACCTACGATCCTAAATCCGGAACACTTAATAAATACATACCCACAGAAAACGCACCCTGTAAAGAAGGTCATTACCAGGAAGTTCAATTTGGTCAAAAAGGATATGAGTGCCCCCAAGGTGAAACGTCTAAATTGGGTGCTATTGTATCTACTTAAAAACAAGACGAGTATTTTAATCACAAAATGTTCGCCTTTGACAGGGAAACGGCTACGGTTCTCGCTGTCATAGTCTGTATCGCAGCCTCTGTATATATGTACAGGGAACTTAGGGGTTCTAAAGAAGAAATCACGAAAATTACCTCGTTTCTTGATAAAGTTAAAGAAGAAGAAAAGCAATTTATGGAACAACAGGAACAAATGAAACGTCAGGTACAACTGAATAGACAGGCACAAGCGTCTCAGCAGGCGAAATCACAAGCGGCACCGGGAGCTCAACCCAAACCTAAAACACCCGAAAAACGTGTGACGCGAGGACAAAGTCCTGTGGATATTTCTTCCGAATAAACTTATCAGGGGATTATAGAAGCTAATGAGCAATGAAGAAACATAAAGCTATAGCCATTCCCGTCACATTCGCCGGAGATACACCCCGTTTTCTTACGGTGAGAGATAAACAATTTAAAGAGTGGATATTTGTAACCGGTGGGTGTCGTAGAAGAGAAATATTCACCCCATTACGAACAGCTCTCAGGGAGCTCGAGGAGGAAACGCGAGGAGTCGTTTCATTAAAAGAAGGCGAGTACACGAGCTTTACTTTTAATGTAAAGGAGAGTGCTACAGTTGATCTTGAATACACTGTTTTCATTTTCTTTGTCGGGTATTCTAAATTTGAACAGGCTGATCTTGTTAGAAAATTCAATGAAGAGAAATATAAAATGCATACAAAAAAAATACAGATGAAGAGAACATACGATGAAAATGATTTTATGAGTTTTGATACGTTACCGGAATTTAATTCCCGGCGACGATGGGAACGAATAAAACATAATGTTATTGAAAATCCAGAATTTTACGCTTGCGTGACTTCTCTCGATAGAAAAACATTTCGTATAAAATAATGAAGTCGAAGAATTACATTCTTTTACAGATTAAACAAATACTGATCGATCGTAAATCTTACATGGAAAGACGAGCGGATGAATATATAGAAGAAATACGAAACAAAACAGTGTACGAATTACTAACACTTAAGAAGGAGTTAGCTTCCGAGGAGGAGGAATTCAGGGATGTTTCGTGTAGAACTTCGATATGGCACGAAGAAGAGTATTAAAAAAATAACACGACATACAAATAAGTATGTTTAGATCATGGTGTCGAAAACAGGGGTTTTCGAATAGCTCCAATCTATCACATGTGCTCATGGACGGTGGCCGTCTATCTGTTCCTTTTGATAGGTTGAATGAATTTTATGGCGAATATGTAAAGGCTGTCAAGTCTGGGGAGAAAGTGTGTGTCGTTGAACAAAAGACGGATACGTATAACTTTTTCGTCGATTTAGATTATAAAGATGATGAAGATATACCATTCGATCGGTTAAAGGAATATGTACAAACAATATGCGATCGGGTGACCCATTTTGGTGGGAAAGATGTTCTCGTTTCCGTCGCAGAACCAAAACCACACGGCGATACAATCAAATACGGAATTCACATGAATTGGCCGGGATTCGTAGTCGATCACAGTTCCGCGATGGCGTTACATTCACATATCGTTTCATCGTTATCACTCATGTTTCCCGGGAAACCGTGGGGTGATATTGTCGATACTGCGGTATACGGTGGTGGGAAACGAAACGTGAAAGGGAGTGGATTTCGTATGCCGTGGGCACATAAATATGTAAAGGGTGAATATCAAGGAGAATATATACCTGTACTCAACTATACACACGAAAATGGTAAACTTTCACACGTTTTTGACCGAGAGCCAAGTGTAGAAATTATGCACATGGCAACACTTCGAACGGAGAATACAGAGGTTGTGATAGTTGAAGGATCAACGCGAGATGAAGGTTCGTTCACATTAAAAGAAACTAAAAACATTTTTCAAAATGAAGCGGTGACTCGAGACGTTGAACTTTTTATTCAGAAAAATATGGATGGCCAGGGGTGTGCGCTCATCACGAAAATGTTCAGCGATAAGAATTCATACCTCATATCAACCACATCTAAATATTGTGAAAATCTTCAAAGAGACCACGGGTCAAATCACGTATGGTTTCGCATTGAAGGGCATGTGATCATACAAAAGTGTTTCTGTACGTGTGAAACGATGAAAGGGCGGCGGTATGGGTTTTGTAAAGATTTTTACGGTAGAAAACACACACTTCCGACCAAAATTTTCGACCAATTGTATCCTAAGGGGTATACACCTCCAATGTTTTCAATACCACAGAATGTGTGTACCCCGTGTCCGGAAGAAAAAAAGGAATCACCTATAGAGTGTAGCGAAAAATTACAAGTTTTCATCAACAAACACATGGTACAGAATGAAAATATACGAGTGAAAAGTGTTACGAAAAAAACTAAAAACATCCAATTGGTAAACACGGACTTGAAATGTTCGATATGTAAAAAAATGAATATACAGTTTAAAATTTCCAAGGATAAAATTGTGCAGGTGTGTGCATGTAAATCACGTGAGCATAAATTATCAGATAAAATAATTGGATTATTGTAGATGTTAGTTTTACTACTATTAGGTACACTCGCATATATCATATCGAAAATAACAAAGACCGATACATCTCTAGATGATCTAAACCGTGTTATAAAGGAAACGCATATATATTCCGGTGTAGATGAAGTAACGTATAAAACATTTTTGGCGTTAATTCAGATAGCGAAAGAATACAGGACGCAAGTCAAGTTTTCACAACTGTATCTCGAAAAGGCGCTGAAAAATCTCAATGATCTATCACACATAGACGCGGATATAATGAACAACCTCGCAGGTATATCACATCGTATAGGGTACGAGTTTGAACAAGTACTTATTAAAGTGGCATTTAATCAAAGGGTTGATTTTACACCTAAATACATTTAAAAGAAATACACACTTTTAAATTATAATGACCGACCAGCCTATTATTCGACGTTCTTCGAGGATTTCAAAGGCACCCGATCGTATGAAACCTACTGAACATGTATGTATAGATGATTTTGGTGAGAGCGATCATGACACTGATTACGACGTATCAGATGAAGATTTATGTGAATCTGAAACGGATGAAGAGTGTGATGACGATAGTGAGGAAGATGAGGATGGGAACTTGAAAAATTTCGTCGTGGATGACGATGATACGTCAGGTGATGAATGTGAAGCTTAAAAGAGAAGTGTATTAGTATACATATATGGAAACTGAATTAGGAAATCCAATTGAATACAATCCACAAGTTATCAATAAAGAACCTGACGATAGTGAGCCTTTAATTAATCATATACCTCAACATAATCATGAAGAACAGTATTATTACCACCCCCCTCCTGTACAATATGTACAACACCCGTCCCACATGCCACCGGCAGGTAAGGCGTCTGATTTCCTAGCTTCACTCGACAAGTCTGCTTATATTGTTATTTTTGCCGCGTTTATATTAGGTTTCTTTATGGGAAAAACTATGCAACCAGTTATCCTTCGCCACGGGTGACATCCCCCCTACTTCAATGATAGGGTGTGTAGAATCGTATAACGCATCTTTACCTCGACTAGTGATCGTAGTGTGGGTTTCAACACCCCCCTCTACAATTATTTTAGACGCTAACTTTTCTTCGTCGTATGTATCAATTATATTCGTGACTGATAAATTGTGACTAGGTTTTTTATATGTGGATATGTATCCGATGTCCATGTTATTAAAAGTGGATATTTTAATAATATGAAAAGTGTTATAATTTATTTTTCTATATATGCTCCCTCATCCGATTTCAGTTTTGAATTATTTTTTTTATAGTGTGAACTATTTTATTTATTTTCCGAGACACCAAGGAGTATGTCATATTAAAAAAGTTTTTTCTATACAGATTTAGATTCCACTTCTTCGCCAGTGTCTACACTTTCTGTAATTTCTGCATTGGTTTCCGACTCTTCAGGTTCTTCGTCAATCGTAGAAGGAGACATCGCCTTCATGGCGAGGTCCCGTGCTTTTTGTCGTTCCTTAACTTCAGCTGCGACGATCAAATCAGCTTCCTTTACCAACTCTTCCATGGACGCGTCGGGTTTTTCGCGCTTCAGGCGCTCGATAACTTCACCTGGGTGACTAAGAGGAGCTTCATCGACCTTATTGTAATATTGGGAATTCACATCACCGGGTTTGTGAAAGTTTTCCGTACCATCGGTATTCTTAATACCCATCATATCAGTTTTACGCTCATTGAACATCTGCGCAGCCATTGCCTGGTTCTCCCTGTATCCGGTCATGAGTTCTTCGAGTTTGGCGTTCGTGTAATGCGCATCTTCAATCTTAGACGGGTCGGGAGGGATGAGAAGCCATTTATACATGTCAACGACGTAGATATCAAACGTAGGATCTTCTTTTTGGAGACGCTTAGCATGATTGGCAGCTTCGTCGCGCGTGGAAAAAGCTCCTCTAATCTTAACCCCGAATTGGTCATTCTTTTGAGGTGCTTCTGGGCCAACGACAGACATACACGCGAACAATTGCCCGGGAACGGTGGTATAATCTTGCTCTAGAGACATTGTATACTACGTACATTCGTAAACTTTAAGCCATGTAACTTAAGTTGGTATTATAATTAAAGTTTTATAAGCTACTAATATCATGGAAGATTTGAGACGGTTACATAACGATGAGAAGCGCGCGCTCATTGAGAGTGTGTGTCAAAAGGGGGATAGTATCCTAGATGTAGGGTGCGGGTTCGGTGGTGATCTTCAAAAATGGCGTAATGTGGGTGTAAATATTAACATGTGCGAACCTAATTCAGAGGCATTAGCAGAGGCACAGGGACGTGCGAAAACCATGAAAATACGTGTCAATTTTTATCACGGAGATATACACGCGTGTCCGAATAGAAAATACGACGTCATATGCTATAATTTTGCGCTTCACTATATTTTTCAAACGCGAGATCTTTTCATGTCCACTATGAGAGAAATAAAAAAACGCATGAGACCTGGTGGTGTGTTTATAGGTATCATCCCCGATTCAGAACGGATCATATTTAAAACACCTCTACAGGATTCACATGGCAACTTTTTTAAACTAAAGAATACGAGTAATGGTGATTTTGGCGAAAAATTATTTGTACATTTAACCGATACACCGTATTACGCCGATGGCCCTAAATCCGAACCCCTCGCACATAAGGATCTACTCATCACACACATGGAGAATAATGGATTTTATATGAAAAAATGGAAATCCCTCAAGGGTAATCAAATATCTGAATTATACAGTAAATTTATATTTGTATATAGAAATGATAGCGCTGATTGTATTATTAATGAGTAGTACTGCGATATTTTTAAATTTCCGGGATGATCCGACGTTAGTAGAAGTCAAGGAAAAATATAAAATATTCAGGGAACATTTGATAACAAACGATGATGAAAAATTTAGAATGTTACACAAGGAAGTGCCATTAATAGCACACAGGGGATCATTTTTAACCGGTATAGGATATAATTCGAATAAAGGTGCCGAAATAGGTATTTGCATTGATGGTACGGTGAATCAAGTCTTCCATGTACTCCTTCATGAACTCACACATTGTACCGTCACAGAGTATTCACATAGTACTGACTTTTGGGACAATTACACGAATTTGAAAAATCAAGCGATCGGTATAGGTATATACAAAAACATAGACGAAGTTACCCCTTTCTGTGGTAAACAGATAGTAGATAAATAATATTTGTTATATATATATGACAGAATTCAATCTCAAACAACCCGGTATGTCCAGGATAGCTGGTGGTCTTTTTATGTGGTTTATCATCATCGCGGGGACTTTCATCACACGTTTTCCGATGCATTATTCGGTAAACATGACCATTTTGACTGCTATAATTCCATTCATGATTTGGTATTTGGCGAATACGAGTTTACTCATAAGTTTGACGGGGGTTAGTGTTGTGATGACACTAGTAATTGCTATATTGTCGTTGGTCACTCTAACTGAAGGCATTAAATGGCAAAAGTTAAAACAAGGTTATGAAAAACTCGGTAGGGCGGGCGCGGAAGACGCGTGGTTACCTACACTAGCAACGATGATCGCGTTAATTTTTGGATTAGGAGTAACCCACCTCTTAACGAGGGGTCGTGTACTTGATATGTATTAAAAATATTTACGAGCGATATAGAAAACAATGGCAGCGACGGCACCCGTGGACCCCAGACCGATAAGACTCCGGTTTCCCTGAGCATTTAAAAACTTAGGCACGGAACTCGCGAGTTTTTCTTGAATCGGTTTGCTGACAGCAACACCGGTTGCCAAAACGACGATGAGAGCTTCGAGCTGGTCATCCGTAAGATCGAACGGGTTCTTGTTTTTCTTTTCCGATTGAGCTTTCTCGTTTGAGGCAGCCATCTGTGCGGGCTGAGGCGCCATCATCACCTGCTGATGCGCCATCTGAATAGCCCTCGGGTCATTGCCCATGAGAGATGATTCGAACGGCTGCTCTTGTGTATTCATCATTACATCGGAAATCGGCGTAGAATCCATATTATCTTTATATTCACTCACATTTTTTTCGGGGTCTTCCGACACGAATGCCGTGGAGCGTGAACCCGCGTCGATTGGAACCATTCCATCACTGTCTTCTGATAAGTTCATAGTATATAAACTATTCTCCATCTGAAGATATACAAGTTTTTTTACATCTATAAATTTCGCATATTTTACATACACAAACTACATGTATCTAAAATATGTTCCAAACGGGGCTCGAACCCGTGACCTTGGCGTTATAAGCACCACGCTCTAACCAACTGAGCTATAAGAACGGTGCAGTCTGACTATTGATTAGTCATCATGTATAACGGTGTGGCTACGCCACATTCAATATATGACATATATCTTTAAGTGTATAAAGAAGATGGTATATGTGTATGTATATGATACAAGAGTACGTAAAAGAAATATACGATACACTGGGACCTGGTTTCAGTGAGCGTGTATATCATAACGCGATCGAAGTTATTCTAAGGGAAAATGGTATAGCGTATGAATCTGAACGTATAATCCCAATTGTATTCCGAGGTCACACTATAGGTAATCTCCGAGCCGATATAATCATAAATAGAACAACAGTCGTTGAGCTTAAAACTGTCAAAAATATAACTGATGTCATGATCTCACAGGCACAGAATTACCTAAAACTTTTGAACCTAGATGAGGCGTATCTGGTCAACTTTCCACCGTCACAGGGTTCGGAAACGGAAGTCATTCGCGTTCTCGCATCTTAGATTGTGGGTATAAATTCCCAATGTAGGTCTTTGCATATATTTTTCCATATAACATCCTGTTGATGTAGTTTCTCTTTTGATTTTAATAATGGAAAATGTTTTAGATATGAATCTTCACTCAATAATTCACAAAATTTATATAAAACATACGAATAACTCAAAAAGTTTTTGCGTTCTATTGGACAATTATCATCGAATGGTTTTTGAATATCTTTGAACATCATTCGTAATTGTTCTTCGAGTTGAACTGGCATTTTAGGTGGTGTTGATCCACTCAATATATTCGTAATGTATGGTACATGCTCGTAATACTTGTTAAGTTTCAACTTTTTTAACAAGCCGCGTACCTTTGGGTGTGTGATTTCGGTTAGCGTTTTAATCTTCATTTTCTTAAACTCGTTGCGTAATTGCTCTATCACCTCTTTAGGTATAGTAGTCATTTCCTGAGCCTGAAACTGTGACAACCATTCATTGAAATGATTATCTCGTTTATATGAATAATTGACAACCTTTTCAGATGTTTCCTGCTCTTCTTTATACGTGAGTTCTTCACTGATGAGAACCTCGAGTATACAACCACACGAATCACATACTAATTCACTCGTATCATGGAAATGAAAAACGTTACTATCCGGACATCGAGGACACTCGTCGCGACCCGCGCGTTCAATTGTTCTATCTAATGTTTTCTTTTCTACATCTATAAGATAATTCGTGTAAATATCTTTCTTTTGTAAACCGGTCGTCTCTTTACATTTGAAAACGTTATCGGTGTTTACCTTATTTGGTTTATCGTCTTCGATATACTGCTGAATGAATGGCATACATCTAGCAATATAATCAGACATTTCACGTTCGTGTATCTTTTTATCTGATGGATTGTCGTTTATTTTATCAACCCAATCATTTATTCTCTTATTATACCTACTTAAAAAGTTACCTTCCATGTATACCAATGGTGAAAATACTTCGTTCGTTTTTAATTAACACAATCTACATATTTAATAGCATCGTTAAATTCTTTTTTCATAAGCATGATTTCACAGTTGTTAGTAGACAGATTGAATATCGTGTTAATCACGACGCAAAATACGAAACGGATGACCCCTTTTGGGAAAATGAACGTAGTGAAATTGAACCGCATACAGAATATTATATGGCTTCATTGGATATGAATACAAAAATTCCAAAACCCCCCGATGCGGTCGATGAAATTATTATACGTGTAAAATATTGGTACAATAATAAAATTTATAAATACATGACATATAATGTAGATTATGTATGGCCTCCTAAAAAAATGAATAGAATGTCGTTCCATATCCCACTCGTGAACGCGCAATTGTTGGGGTCCGATGGTAAACCGGTAAAAGATATACTCGAAAAAATCAGAAGGTATGCGGGACCATATTCAGATTTTTACGGTGAGAAGATTAAAATCCGTCATATGTTTTATTTTGACAGAAACGTATTGAAATGTATATTCCCTAAAATTAAAATTAAAAATTGTATTGGTGCTATAAAAATAGTTGACACTTGCGAAGGAGACCTCACTGATCTTCAACTACCTTAGTCGCTAAGTAAAAGTTAAGATCTCCCAAATTTGCCACGTTATACTTTAAGATCAGAAATCGGTTATGCTCTTCCTGCATAATCTGTACGGTAGAGCACATACTTGTAGCTTTTGTAAATATATTCATGTATCGAAGGGAATATGTACCAGACATTGGGGAACATTCATCAACGCATTGAATTTCCGTTTCCTGGTCAGCGAAATCACCCCTGCACAGTAAACGTAATACATGTCCACCTCTCGAAATTTCGATTTCATCTCCAATATTAGACATATCTCTACAAATTCTCTGGAAATCAACAGATGGCATCGGTGTGTTTATGGTCATGTGCATCTCGGGAACTTCTATTTGATTTTCGTTGATATCGAGTAGTTTGAGAGCGAACTTTGTAGATGTTTTCTTTTGTTCGCTATGAATTTCGATATTCATAAATTCCTTTGAATTTATAGATATCACAAGAACATCGTTCACTGTAATAGTTTTGAGTAGTTTGTACATGTTGGTCATGTTAACACCACAGTCTACATCATGCTCGCATATATACTCTTCAAAGTTTCCTGCTGGAAGGTACATATCAATGAGAGACGTTCTTGCCGTGTCTAATGTTACAATATATACACCGTCAGGTTTGAAGTATATATTTACATCGTTTAATATATCTTTAAGAACTTCAAATGTAGACTTGATAGCCGCGGCTTGTACGGTGACAAGTTTCATACTCGATTAATCGCGTATTATTCCTTTATGTCACTATATGCACTATCGTCAACCTTGCGACTTATTTTAGCTTCTAATTCTGGGGTCATTGCCGGTTGTAGAGAAATACCATAATCGTCGAGACCGAACATATCTTGTGTAGATTCACCTTCCAGCGTGGATGAACCTATACCCCCAAATCCACACGTCTCTAGTTCCTGTACAGGTAGGAGTGATTCCAGCCAATTGTGTATTTCCTTCCCAACTAGAATTTTGCCATTTTTTGTTAACATCGTAGGAACGCGTGTAATTTTAGACCTGAACTCGGGTGGAATCCCCGCTATAGTGACATTATGATACTGTACAATCTGCTGTAGCTGCTGATGTTTTTTTATAAAATTTATAACCTCAACACTATGCTTGCATTGGGGACTGTATACTAAAAGGGACATCTAATGTAAAATACCAAAAAAATATGAACAATAACGCACGATTTTTTTTGTAATCTATATTAATGTATAATATCATATTGTTATTAATACTAGTTTACCTGATATGTGAACCTAGGGGGGAAAAATATACATACACTGACACTACGAAGCCTATTCATAGAGTTTTATTCGATGACCCAGCACCTAACATTAGTGAATATAGAGAAGTTGGTAAGATAGAGTTGAGTAATGATATAGTAGAGAAATTGGTGCTCGTAACAAATAAGTATATACGCGACAAGGCGGGTATAAATAATTACATCATCGAAACTACGGCTATCAAGCAGTATAAACACAAAACGAAGAACCACACGTTATATCAGTGCATGTTCATGTGTGTAAAAATTGGTGGATATTCATTTGGTTTTTCTATTACATCTAATGTCATACTCGTATCTGGAAATGTCCGTGTTACTGGAATCCAATCACAGCCCATGAATATAAATGAACCTCCGGATAAAACACCCTTCGAAAGTGCGATTAGAGGATCTGAATATATTCATTACGACGATATCAGGAAGAGTGAGTTAGAATCAATCAAAATATAGTCGGAGTAATTATAATGATAAACGTTGATGAGATTTCACATATTGTCAACCATCGAAACCGTATGAAAAAGGAAACATACGTGGAATTATACAAACGAACTACGCGTAAAATACGCCGCGCTGTTGAAACCGGTAATAAGTACGCGATAGTAGAAATACCTATATTTATTGTGGGGTATCCTATGTACGACAGGGTAAAGGCAACATCATACATTAAGCGACAATTGGAAATGGCCGGGTTTGATGTTGTAATAGTAGGTAGTTTCGAATTTCAAATAACGTGGAAAATTAAAAAGGACGTCAAGGTATCGACTTCTACGAGCGATGAGTTTCCTACGCTGATGAATTTAAAAAAGGCAGCGAATCAGTACAGGCGAGATGCGCGAAACGCCTGATAAAAAAAGTTCATATAATCATAAATGGACAACTTGAACATTTTGGTCGAAGCCAAACGCGAATATCTCGAACAGCTCTCTATTCTTATATGCCCAGTGATGATAGACACTTTCGATGCCATGTATCAAGAAGCACATACAATTTCCAAGGGTCGTAAAGTTCTTGTCATGTTTCAGAAACTTTTGAAAGATGTACCCGAATGGAGTGAAACCATGGCGAAACAACACACGGATAATATTGCCGATCGCTGTGCGTGGTTTAAGGATTTGGTAGCGGCAGTCTTTGTGAGTTCTGTTAAAATTCTCTCAGCCGTCCGTTTGAGTGCGATTTCGAAAAAAATGGCTGTTAAATTGCCCACCAATGAAGTGTTCATTCACACGTGCTATAAAAACGCTGCTAAAGACCTTTACAAGGATCCGTATATCTTCAGTGACACACAATCCGAACACACTCGGAATGATAAATTGTATGACAGGTTTAACTTATGCGTTGAAAATACTGTGAAAGAATTAATTCCGGTTCAACAGATTCTACAAACGTACATGTCAGCAGGTGATGACGAGTTCATAGAGGGTCAAGACGCAGACCTCCAACCGGATGATATCGGTGAATATGACGAAAGTGAACCACAGGAGTCCATGGGAGAAGAGGGATTACCGCCGATGGAGCAAGAACAACTTGGGGGAGAAATACCCCACACTGATACACTTATGGATGATGCTCGTGATGATACTCTTCAGGCTGAAATACCAGCAGAAGAGCCATCCACCCCCTTTCAAAATGAATTTAAAACGATCCGTACCAGGGCCCCACCCCCACCCCAACAGGAACAGGAACCCGAAGACTTATTTTCCGACGCAGCAGATACCCGAACTAAAAAACTTGGTTATTAAATATGGACGAGTACCTTAGAGAACCCGCATCCGCGGCGTTGATCGCCGCAGGAGTAACTGCTTTGTACATACATGGAAAAAGTCGCCTCAATGACGAAGGAACCCTCACGACGAGCGCGTACGCAAAACCCGCAGCACTCGTGGGTATTTTAGTATATTTTATCATATCGAATGGTCTCGGTAAGCGCGAAACTATATCATCCGACCCATTCTGATTCACTTAAAGATTAATCTCGTATAGTATATATAACATGACCTCCATCACTGCATTTAATGACATGATGGGACAATTTCTTATGGAATTGCATACGACATTTCCAGAAGAAAAGGGGTTAAAAAAATACATGGCCGCGTTTGAACTCATGCGCGGTGCCAATGGACGACTCATCGTCGATGGCTTTATGGCCAATGTGGGACCCCATGTTGAAAAAATCAATTCGAGAGACGAGTCCTTTTTTATTGAGAATGCGTGTACGATTGATTTCCTAAAAGATATTAACCTTCAGACATGTTGGCCGAAAGCGTCTGAAGGCACCCGTAGTGCCATCTGGCAATATCTACAGACGCTCTACATGCTCGGTATGACGATTACGTCCATTCCATCTGAAACTCTCAGTATGATCGAAAAGGTTGCCAAGCAGTGTGCGGATAAGATGCAGGGTGAAGATGGGGAGACTGATTTCGACGAAGCTAAACTCATGCAATCTATGCAGGGACTTCTCGGCGGTATGTTGAAAAAATAAAACCATATAATATAAATGGCGTCATTGTTTATTGACCCAAAAGAAATTGTAAGAGCTGATAAGGTCACCGAATTCTGGCCAACTAAATTACATACATCAGAAGAACGTGTAAATGCTACAGCCCGGTTTGTTATTTATGCTACGTGTATCTTATATCTTATAAGACGTGATACACGTGTATTTATATTAGGCGGGATGTCACTGGGTGTTCTTTATGTTATGGAAATGTCTAATATGATAAAGGATGGAGAGGCGCATTCAATGTCAGTGAGTGAAGGATACGAAACCGCATGTCAGTTACCAACAGAGGACAACCCTATGGCAAATGTACTCATGTCTGATTTTGATGGGCGCCCGGATAGACCGTCTGCTTGTAACTATGATACTGTACGAGATGATGTGAATAAAATGTTATCGGGTCGTATTCCATACGGTGCTCAAAAATCTCGGTCCCCCATGCCGGAACAGCAGCGCAATGCTTATTCTCGGCAATTTGTTTCAACAGCTGTAACAAATATTCCCGGTGACCAAACCGCATTTGCCGAATGGCTATATGGCGACAAAAATGGTCAGACATGTAGGACAGATGGTTCTTTATGTAGCCCGGATGCGCGTGGTGTTCAATTGGAAGCTTTTGGTGGGTTGGATGCTAATGACGATAAACGGAGTGGTATGACTAGAGGTTCAGGTTTGTCGGCTGGGCATTCAACTTAATTTTCTCACGTAATAATAAATGGCATACCAACTCCAGCCAGGTATGAATTTAGTTGAAAATCCCGCGAGGCCTTCGACGTGTGCGACTGATGAAGTTTTTGTTTATCCTCAGCCCAGTACACTGAATTACGGATCTTCAAGACCCAACACGATGCTTTACGGAACGTCGCCTTACATGGCGGGTAAAGGCGCTCCTGCTCAATATATTGAAACGAGTGACCAGTTGCGCCCCCAGTCTACGAGTCGATTTGGTAAAATACTCACAAAAACACACGAAAGAAATTTATTCCCTCTTCAAGATATGAGTTGCAAACTTCCAATACCTTCGATGGCATACGAACCCGAAAGCACTCGCGCGGATACACAAAATGCTATGTTTGTGACGAGATATCCCACTAAATAAAAATATTTATAAGAAATAAGAATGGCAGATCCTATTTCTATAATAGCTATAGCCGGATTAGCGTACATGGGAAAAAAATTGAGTACCCAGAAAGCTGAAAAGTATGAGATTGTGTCAGAAAGGGTTCAACCTTCTATTTATATTCAGGAAGAAGTTCCCAATATAGCTGCCCCTCGTCCAATTGGTCTTGACAATCTTCCCGATTCTAAAATTGAAACAAATAATTTTGCGGATATCGTACCCAATACAAGAACGAGTGGAGAAGGTGTTTTGGAAATGCGTGAGCGTATGTTCGATAATGGTCGTATGAATAACCTTTCTCCCATCGAAAAACAATATGTCGGTCCCGGTATTGCGGTCGGACCGGAAGTTGCAGCTGCGGGTGGGTTCCAGCAGATTGTACGTGTGAACCCTGAAAATGTAGGAGCGCATCGCCTCACATCTCTACCTGGTAGAAGTGGTCCGGCGCATGACGTGTTTGGTGGACGTCGCGGTAAGATGGGCGACATAGCAAATAACCGACCTGAGAAGACCGCATTCCTTCCCGAGCGACGCCCCGTTGCTGGTGGTAGGGCGCAGGGGTTTGACGGGCACGTGACACGAGGTGAGCACGTAAATGGGAAGCGTTTGACCAATCGTTCTCAAACTGGCGCGCGTGATGATACACTCAATTTCCCTGGTGCTAAACGAGTTGTATCCGGTATGAAAATCGCACAAGATCCCACACGAAACAAGAAGGATGGTAACGTTGAACAATATGGATTTAATAACCAAGTGCAACCTGGTGTGTCGACTTTCGCGCATGGTTATCTCGCGTCGCCCGGTGTTCAGATTGGTGAAGCGCGAACAGTTGGTACAAGTCACACGGTCGAAGAATTATCTAAGTATGGTTTCAGACCCGATGATCGTCGCGGTAAAGCGAACCGTATGGGTAATGCTGGTCGCATGAATGTTCGCGCAGGTGCTCTCAATCAGGGTGGATTACCTACATCGATGCGAGCTGATACGACTCGTGTCGATGGACGCACGGGTCCCATGAGTGGAGGATGGACACAACAATACAAAAATGACATGTACTATAAATTTAACGCATACAAGGGGAACATAAACCCTCGTTCCACGGATCACAGTTTAGGCTTCGCGAAGCAACAGCTTCAGAACAACCCGATAGCTCAGCAAACAATGTAAATAAATAATTATTGAGTAACAACACCCATTAAAATATTATCCATATATTTTAATGAGCGTATACACGTTAGATATAGATAGTAGTGAACGCGATCCTACGATATACCCAGACCCAGGTGATTACGTTATAGAACTTAAAAATCCAATTTACGATATCAGAAAAATTTCACTCGCTTCTGCTCGAATTCATGCGAGTCAATTGTTAATTAACGATCGTAACAATACGTTCACTGTAACAAATACGACAGACACTACTGTGGCTACTGTTACACTAGATAACGGAAACTACAAAGGTACCACGTTGGCAACAGAACTCGCAACGAAACTCACGACCGCAGTGGGTGAACCTGTGACCGTCGTATATGATTCCAATGATAATACACTCAAATTCGACGCGGGGAGTGACGAGTTTCGATTTGATTTCTATGGTGGAACGAACGGGTTTGCGAATGCTACGGCCGGGTATACAACACCACATGATATATTAGGTTTCCCACCGAGCAATGTTGCGTCGATTAGTACGGTGATTACATCAGGAAGTATAAATTTACAAGGACCAGATGCGCTTATATTAAAGCTCAGTAGTGGATCTGAAGAATTTAATAAAACTGTTTATTCTGATACACCCTTTTATACTGGTAGGATACTGATGTGTGGCGACGTGATTAACTATTCGGGAAAAGATGATGTAGTTGAGCATAATTTTGATACAGGGACACAAGCTAGTATATCAAAGTTACGTGTTCAGTTCTTTTACAGTAGTAATAATCAACTCATACCGTATGATTTCAGGAACGCTAATCATATCATTAAACTATCTATTGAATGTTCTCGCGATAAACTATCAGTTATGCCTATCGTGAAAAAGGACGAAATGGACGTTTCGCTACCCCCACCTATGCGTATACCCGAATTTGAAGATCCGAATAGGTGGAATGGTTTCATCTATATATTTCTAATAGTTATCACTGGTATGTTTTTTATTATACTTACCAAACCCAGACGAATTAGCGAGTGATCGCGTACGTAGGAGACTTGGGCTTCACGACACGCTTGGAGATGCGCGAGATCACCATGTAGACGATGACGGAAAGAAGCGTTGTGAAGAGAGCTGTCAGTGTGTAGTTCATACCACCGTTCTTTTGAACCTTGACAACCTGATGGATAGTCCATCGGACCAGGTCCATCCAGGACAGGGCGGCGGCGAAGGAGAAACCAGCCACAACCGAGTTGAGAGACTGAGTCTCGAGTTCGCGGGAGATGGCGATAAGTGTATCAGCGGCGGCGTCGAGAGGCATTTTATATTATACATATATTTTTTATTCTGGTATCAAATCTTCTACAAACAATATTTTTTTATATTTCTCTTGTTGATATCCCCTGATAGTGTCAGGTTTATCTGAATCTGTATCTGTATCTGAGTCTGAATCCGAGTCTGAGTCGAGCTGTTTATATTTAGAGTCTGTCCAACCTTCAGGTGCGGAGCATGCTTCCATTACTATCGATAGCATTTTTTATCATTTCTTCTGACGGATTGGATGGGGACCACCCATCCCATGCGTCATATGCGTCATTTATTTTCGTAAATCTTTCATCATCCCCTGAATAAGGTTCAAACACGGATTCGTCAATTTCATCATCTATAGAGATATCGTCCTCCCCTGAATCGTCACTGTTATATAATTCGGGGCAATAAGTCCCGATTTGCTGTCCCACTGTATGCATGGCGCAATATTTCATACAATATTCCATATCTTTCGCGAGAATGGTATCGCGACCACATGCCTTGGCGTAGTGTCCGGATAACACTATGGCACTTTCTAATACTGGTGTAATAATTTCAATCGCCGATTTGACCATTGGGGAAGATAACTCGTCCGGTTCCATCTTGGATTCTTAATATATTAGTACTAAGTGCGTAAACTCTAAGTTCCCTGTCATTGACTATATCATTGTTCAAAATCATACTTATATTCTGATCTTTAATCACACTGAAATTTCTCTGTCCTGTCGGATACCATCGTTCAGGTTCAAGAGCAAAACTATACGAATAAAATCTCCTGAAGAGTTGCGTTCTTGAGTGGTGAATGCCACTCTGCACGGCGCGTAGGTTTATGACATTCCCTGTAATTTTATCGAGAATGACTTCGTTATCGAGGGTCATTTCTAAACTTACGAGGTTTTCGTAGTTTGTATATCGTACATCGGGTTCGCCTGCGGGAGGGTATACCTGCTTAGGATGGTCATAATCGAATGGGTGAATCGATCTAGACGCGGAACTTTTCTTCATGATCACGAAATAGAGTTCTTTCACGGGGTTTGTAAAGTTGAGTCTACACTTCGTTTCATCGAGTCCGTCCGTAGCGGCGACGGGAATTTGGAACATGTTACGTTGAAGTTGCGTGATGATATAGTCTTGTTTATTAGATTGAAGTTTAATTCGTTCGAGTTCATCTAAGTGTACCATTTCCGTGTGTACAGATATGTCATCAATTTTCAGACTCGATTTATCTAATGTAGGTTTGATTATATTGAATTGACCACCCATTCCAGAGTGGGTACCACAATAATAATATAAGTAGTCTGGAGCATCCATCGGTACGGTGAACGAGTATATTAACGGGACCGCGTCCGCACTGCTCGTCAAAACGAGACCTGCGTCTGCATATACTGCACCTCCCCCGTGTGTTCCATCACTCGTCGTAGAAATGTTGAAAGGGTGAGCAGTATTTGTACCTGATAAAATCGTGAAAAAATACGTACTTCCTCGTTTTATACGAATCGTAGGTCTATCAAACCCGTTAATGTGATACTTGTTCACTTCACTAACCTCCGCTACCGTGATAGTATATGTCGTTCCCGCTGGATTGTATTCCTCGTCAAATGCGAGATGACCGCTGTAAATACAATCTGTAACTTCACTCAGTTTAATTTCAATTTCACATTCTTGTTTCGTGAGTGCGCATAGAGGTATAGCCAATTCTGGGTTGTTATGGAAATAAAACGGTATATCCACTATATACTTTGTAGGGGTCGTCGCATTTCCGAGGTACCCATTTATAGGATTAACACCGAATTCAACCGCAAAACCAGAGTCTTCTTCGGGATACTTACCTATCAGTTTTGATAACGCCGTTTGTTTTGTTTGTGTGATATAATGCTCACTGTATATCTGTAACCAATCGCGGGGGATACGTTGTATGAGTTGCCCTCCGATAACTAAATCTACATGATCAATGATCGCGTGTCCGATTGATTCATTATATCCTCTATAGGCACTCAGAGCTGGGAGATCCACGTGTACCCGTACACCTTTCAATAAATCACCCGCACCCACTGGTATAGTACACTTTACAGTATTACCGTATGCGATTTCACCCCTTACATCGTGTTTTACATCATACACGGCAAAATTTGTATGTTTTTTAAATTGTTTTATAAAGTGTGTATACTCAGGATTTTCTGTAAAAAATACATCCTGGGTACCCGTTATGGCAAGCTGGACCCGACCTGCCATTTCTATTATTAGATGTTAAAATTTTAAACCCGCTAATCCGCTCTCCACGCGTAAGACGTTATAGTTAACTGCGTACACACTGACATTTATGTTACGTGATTTATCAGCCACCGTCGCTCCTGACGTTGCGGTTGGGATAGTATCGAGTTCTATGTCCAATTTTTTATGGATAATACGACTCATGTTGAGTTGTCCGGTGGGGTAATAGACCTCTGGTTTAAGTGCGAATGAATATGTATAGAATTCATACGCGGGATCTGGACACCCGGTATGATACCGAAGCGCCTGTTGATATGCGAGATACTTGCCACTATGATCGAACACAGTTGCGCCGTTACACTGGAAATCGATATTCTTAATTGTCCGGTGATCCGATCGTTTTGTGTTGGTAGCCGAACCTATCATCCACCCCTTCAAAACACTCGAAAACGATTGGTCTGTTGACGATGCGTTGAGAAGACGATCTTCTGTACTAAAATTACTTCCAATTTCTTCCTTCGCGAGAAACATGAGTTCCTTCACTGGGTTTGTGAATTTCAATAGCACAGATTTTTTGAGTTCTCCCGGTTTAAACTGCACGGTCGATTTCTGTAATTGGGTAATTACGTATTCCATCGGACGTGTGCGTAAAAAGTTCTTCTCGTCTTCTGTGATGAAATAGAAATCAGTTATGAGCGAGGCACTCTTGATAGAACCTTCAGTGGTTTTTTCTCTCGTCACCTGCCCATTTGATGGTATCGTATATTTAAACGATACATCATCATCTAAATCCCTGAACGTTATACGAACTTCTACAGTTTGTTTCGTGAGTGTACACACGGGAACCGCTAAACTAGGGTTCCTATGGAAGTAGAAAGGGAGATTAACATAGAATGTATTATAACCATCTGTAACGGTTAAAGTTTCATTATGACCATTTAAGTAATATAACGTTTGTTTAACATCATCCCTGTTACCGTGTAATTGGTCATACATATAGATATAATCCCCTGTAAGTCTCTCGATAACTTGGCCACCGATTACCAAATCTGCGTACTTTATTATACTTTTACCAAGTGGTATATTGTAATAATACCTCTCATATGGAACACTATCTAAAACATGTGGAGATAGATTTCCGAGTTTTACCTTGAGTGTTACACCTCGTACAAGATCGCCGATGTTCGTTGGTATATGACATTCGACAGAGCGCCCGAATGAAGACTCACCTGTGAACGGTATCTCAACCGCCTCGGTTGAAAAGCGTGTATGCCGTTTATACACGGTGACAAAATATGAGAATTGCGGTTCTCCAGTAAGCCATTGATCCTGGATACCAGTGACAGCAAGTTGTGCGCGACCTGCCATTCTTATTACATGTGAGTAAAATTTTATGAATTAAAACGGGGCGGTATTATAGATGGATTTACGTCTACGGAAATTCAACCCCGCGGGAATTGCAGATGACAAAGTCCTTGTATTCATAGGTAAACGTAATACAGGTAAATCTACACTGGTCACGGATATTCTATGGCACAAAAGACATTTACCAGCAGGGATAGTTTTATCGGCTACTGAGGAAGGTAATCATTATTATCAGCAGTATATCCCCGATTTGTTCATCTACGGTGATTATGATAGGGAAGCGATTGAACGTGTTATGGATCGTCAGCGGAGATTGGTGGGTGCGGGTAAAAAGAATTGTGGCGCGTTTTTACTTTTAGATGATTGTATGTATGATAACAAATTCATGCGTGATACGTGTATCCGACAGTGTTTCATGAACGGACGCCACTGGAAGATATTCTTCATGTTAACAATGCAGTATTGTATGGATTTACCACCAGCCCTTCGAGCAAACGTCGATTATGTATTTATTCTCCGAGAAAACATTATTCAGAACCGTGAAAAGCTATATAAATCATTTTTCGGTATCTTTCCAACTTTTGATATGTTTAACAAGGTTATGGATGCGTGTACGGAGAATTATGAATGTATTGTTTTAGATAATACATCCAAGTCGAACAAAATTGAAGATTGTGTGTTTTGGTACAAGGCAAAAATGCATAAAAATTTCAAGGTTGGTGCGCCGGAGTATTGGGCTGAACATAAAAAGTCATTTAATCCGAAGCAGAACGGTAACAGGATAGACCCTAAGAGTGTCACGGGGCGTAATACACAAATAAAAATCACAAAGACGCGATAATTTTCTACATATATATCAGATGAGCACTAAGCGTAAACAAATGAATAAGCAGACGAATATAAACTTCAGTCCCAGTCCTTCAAAGATTGTCAAAACTTCAAAAGTTCAACCAATATTACCTGAGCTACCACAGGGTGTCGGCATGGCATGTACGAGACCGGGATATATTAGGTACCTTGACGAATTAGGAAAACGCTTGTCGAACGTGCGTCATGAAGGAAAGAGAATTAATGTAAAGTTTTTAGAATACAGTGATAGCACAAATCAGGGAGTTGTCTCGAATACGTCGGCGCAGATATTAAGTAAGAGACCTACCCTTGAATTTAAGAATAACGGATCAAATATTTCCAGACTCAACGCTTCAGCGGGAAGTATTCATTATTTTCTAATTAGCATCACTAAGCGTGATAACCCAAATTCGGGACATGCAGTGAACGTGTTAATGGACACGGGTAGACCACAACCACGTATATGGGTATTTGACCCTCATGGAAGTCGTGCCATGAATAGGAATGGATATGGGAGTATATTCCGAAACCGGATATTACCAAATATGAAAAAGATGTTTGGGGGCGTGTTCGATAACACGATCGCGAGATATTATACTGGTCCCGATTTACAAGCGAATAACACTCGGGGTGTTTGTACGACATTCCACTTAGACTTCGCAGAAGCGATTCCGGCACTGTTAAATGGAACTGCGAATATACAAACGTTTAGCGGTGTAAATTTAAATATGGTTGGTCGTTCAGCTTTTCTAAACAACCCAACACTGGTAGCAAACATCGCGGCTAAACGTACAACTAAAAAAAATACAACCACACCACCAACACTTACGATGACAATGGGATCGACAGTTAAAAAACTAAAAAAACGACCCAAAACAAGACCCAAAACACTTGCACGTGCCTTAGCTAACTTATCTTTGTAAAAACTATTTTTTAACTTAAGTCGATACAGCTGATATGAAAATTATATTAAAATGAGTTTCAACGTTACCGCATCCTTCACTCAACTTCATCAACAGGCGTTCGATTCCGCTCGCGAATTCTTCATGTGGGCGACAGAGTTCGTTAATCAGGAATATAGCGACATGAATTACACTCCCGATCAGAAACTTGAAATGGTAAAATGTATCGTATCAAGCGCTACTGCCAATTGGCGGGCTTCGCAAGAACTTGTAGCGGCTCAGGAATATAGAGTAAATCCAGAAGTTTAAAGATACTATCCATATTTAAATAAATGTCGGCATGTTTCGCAAAGCGGGCATTGTCGGGTGCCGACGATTCGATACCTGTATTCAGTTTGAAGGGGTATGAAGGATATGCTAAAATTACGAGTGTATATGATGGAGATACGTTTAATGCGGTAATCAAACTTCACGGACGGGTTATAAAGTTTAAATTTCGCACACTCGGGTATGACGCACCCGAAGTAGTGCCGCGTTTAAATGTGTATAACCGAAGTGACCATATCTACAACGCCAAATTAGCGAGGGATATGCTTAGACATGAATGTGACTTTGATGACCGTGTATATTATAAGCGGTGGAATCCTTTCATTTGCAATAACAAAGTAAATGGACTGATATGGGTTGTATGTGATAAGAATGATAAATACGGACGTACACTCGTGACAGTGTATAAAAGTAAATGGGCGAAAAAGTCTGTAAATGATATAATGTTAGAATCGGGTATCGTGAATCCGTATGATGGTGGAAAAAAAGTTAATAGTTAAAGAATGTGATTTAATATAAAATACAATGTCTTATAGTGTTGAACCATGTACTTTCGTTTACCGCGTATCTTCTATAGCTAAAGTGGTTGACGGTGATACGATTGACGTTAATATCGATCTCGGGTTTGACGTGTGTACCAAACAACGCGTTCGCCTTCTAGGTATCGATACTCCAGAGTCACGTACATCTGATAAGGTTGAGAAGCAATTTGGTCTACTCGCGAAGAAGAAACTCAAGGAATGGTGTCTGAAAGCTGTCGCATCTGAAAAGGATGATATCGATATCGAACTCAGATGCCCCGAGGCGGATTCGCGAGGTAAGTTTGGTCGCGTTCTAGGGGAAGTTTGGGTTTCTGAGGATGGGGTCTGGACTAATGTGAACAAGTGGTTGGTTGACGAAGGATATGCCGTGCCATATGGAGCTCAAAACAAATCTGAAGTCGAAGGTCTTCACATGATTAATCGTAAGAAGTTGGTTGATCGGGGTGAAATTGAAATTTAAATATTTACAGTATATAAATGATAATAGCATTAATAAAATTCATTATCATAATAGCCATACTTGCTTTAGTGGTCGCCTTCGGTTTGTATTTCACGGAACCGACGAGTGAGTTTCACGTGAAAGTCAAGTTGTATGTTGGTATTCAATTAGATAAAATTAACAGATGGCTCGAAAAACAAGAAAATTCATCAGACGATGCTGACGATGCTAACGATAGTGCACAGGGTAGTATGCCGGCTACAGACTTACCCGAATATGATAATGCTGAATGCGATGAAAAGTTTGGAGCGGACTTTGATTATTTGACACTGGCAAATAGTGTAAGTTATGGGGGTGATTCTCCAGAAGTCGCTTATACCAATGGCTTCCAAACTGCGTGTTCATCGGCTGCGTCATCCCGCAAAAGGTGGGATGAAGCACAAACTACCGAAGATGTAGATGAAACTGATTCTACCGACGATATAATGGTGGGGTCTACTATGACTTCGACGGTTTCAAAGAGTGCGCAGGTATTCGTTGATTTGATACAAGGTACATGTACAGATGCGGAAATCAATCGGATCGCAACAACTTACCCAGAAACCAATAACATTGATGAATATATCAAAGGTGTGAAAGATGCTTGTGAAAGTATGACTAATAGAACACTTGTCGATACTGCATAGACTTAAAGAAATACAACATATTAAATATAGGCGTGCTCCTATAGTGTAGTTGGTCAACACTGTGGACTTTGAATCCACCGCCCCAAGTTCAAGTCTTGGTGGGAGCTTACCCTTCCTTAGCTCAGTTGGTAGAGCAATGGACTGTAGTTCCATTTGTCACCTGTTCGAATCAGGTAGGAAGGATACCCGCCCCTGTAGCTCAGTTGGTAGAGCGCTAGCCTTGTAAGCTAGCGGTCGCGGGTTCGAATCCTGTCGGGGGCATCTTCTTTGTATTATATGACACACATCATATACTACGCAGATATAAACGCACAAATCCATTCTTTTCCGGTACGTTAGGTGTCCTATAAATTAATTCACTTAAACAAATACATTGTATATATAATAATGTTTTCCATAGCGAATGTATTACTCACACCAATTGATTTATTTAAGAAACGATTTCGTCAACGTCGTTTGAATTCATCTGCGTGTGAATTTCCGCCGACTATTGACAGGGTCGAAAGTCGTGAATTTGGACCTTACTGTGTAAAAGTTACCGTCGATGCACGCGATAAAACGGGAAATATCGATAAAACATTTATTGGGTATAGTCAAAATATGAATATCACACAACGGACAGAGTTGGCATGTGAGATACATAAGACGGAAGGAACTAAATGCCAAGACCCGGTAATGGTTATAAAGAGTGGAAATGCTGACGAAGTTATATTTATGAAAATGAAAAATAGGAAAGATCTTATTAGACTTACTAATCCTTAGTTTCGCTATTATATGGATATCTGTGTATCCATAGGTTACATATCCATTTATCACCCGATATAACTGATTTACCTCCGTGTAACGCTTTATCCGTAGGACGCCCCCAGTCATTAAGTGTATTGAATAATAATACATCACCCTTATTCAATTTGTAATCCTTTCCTATATTTGGAAATGTTGTTTCGCCTCCTTCATAGTCGTCATTGAGTGCTATGATACACGTGTACAATCGCGGGTTCTTCTCTACGTTAAGGTTGAACGCATCCTGGTGTGGATTATAAAAACCACCCGGCGTGTATTTCAGAACCTGTAAATATTCAGCATTCGCAAATGGGCGATCTGTCGTGGACACACATTTATCCATTACACGTTTTACAAGTTCTGAATCTGAAGGTTTTAACCAAGTGGTTTCACTCTTCCGCACCTTCAAATCAAGCGATCCATCCCTAGAAACCGTTGATGGTTTCATCCCTGGTTTTGCTAACTCTATAATCGTGTCACATACCTTATCAGTGAACACATTACGTAGAACACGTGGCTCCTGATACATAGGTCGGAGAAGTATACATATTAATATTACTATTAGAACTGTATACACAATCATATATTAACATTAAATATTAAATTATAGGGACGACGACACGTATACCGTCGTCGTATTTTATCGAGAACACCGTTCGTATAAATAGTTAACTCATTCAGTTCTATTAGTATCTCATGCTCTCTGTGTATATCTATGATATACTGACGCAACAGATCCCCAACTGTATCCCGATACATCGTAAAAATGTCACTTATATCAGTTATTTTTGTGTTATATTTATCACGTCTCTGTAACTCTCGTCGCATTCCCTGATCCGATAGTTCCTTGAGTATATATTGCATTCGCAAATATCTATTATCTTCGTATATAAATCCATATCTATATAATATGTCATGTTCGACAATATCAACTTCCCGTACGATTTCTAAAATACAACGCGGTGCGCCAATCTTTTTTAATTCACGATATGAGGGCCTACCCCCACACGGTATATCTCCATGCTCTCTACCACGCATTTTGAATTCGAAATAGTGTGGGTTGTGTATTCGACCGGTCTCTATTTTACCAGACCCCCAATGAAATGCGACGTGACACTGTGTACACCACATCTGTGAACACCCTTCAATTTTATAAATCGAAACGTTACATTTCGGACACGGTTTCGTTTCCCTTTTTAACAATTTCACGGTTTTAACTGTATCACTATCACATTTATGATTAAATCCGACAGTAGTGTGACACTTTTCGCAAAATGTACATTTGCATACATCGCAAAACCAATCATCGTTTAGAAACCCTCTACACTCTTCACCCGGGCACTTGTGTATGGTAGAAGGTACATTTGCGACTCCTGGATCGGTATCATTAAGTAAGTGAAGATCATGATATATCTTAAGAATAGCGTCTCTCACAGTTTCGCGTAATGGTTGTTTATACACGTGGGGAATATCTAGTGAAAGGTTTATACGCGAAAGTATATAAACGAGATACACATACGACTCTCGCAAAGATCGTATTTTCAATTCGTGTATAACGTATGGTTGTGTTTCTGGTAAACACGCCATTTCCCGTTCGAAAAGGACGCTTTCTCGGTGAAGTCTTAAATCTCTATTTCGAAATTTTTCTGAACAGTACGTATCAACAAACTCGCGTGTGTGTTCATGTTTACAACCCATACAATGTGGGTCTTCTATAATAGATAATAAGTATTTTTGATTACACGTTCTACATGATTTTAAATCACAAAAGGGGCATGTAACCTTTTTGTGATTTGAATTGTTTGTTTTTTCACAACAAATGTCACAACATTCCATTAATTAAGATCGAGTTTCGTCTTTAAATATTGTATTTGCGTAAATTTGATTTAGGGCGAGCCATATCTTTCATGAAATTGTTTATAAACGCACTCGATACCTTAGTCTTTGACATCGGTTTCGCATTCGTTTTGGTTAATGTGGGTTGTGGGGTTATTTTTTTAGATGGAGTGCCCGGTCGTTTCTTTGGTGCTTCTTTAGTCTTAGACATTATAGCTGACATGCTCTCCGGTGATGCGGGTATTTTTTTAGATGAAGCACCAGGTCGTTTCTGTTTGGTTTCTTTAGTCTTCGCAAATGCTGCAGTAGCCGCACGCATTTTCGCTGACATGCTCATAGATGTCGCCGTTGGGATTGCTACCGGTTTAGGTCTGGATATACGCTTGACTTTAGATGATGGTTTTTTTATACTGTTTATAAAATTCCCGACTCGATTTGCGGGTTTTTCTTGGGATATATACGGGTGCTTGAATATAGTAGTAAAAGATGGCAAATTGGTATGTGGTATTGGTCGCAATCGGTTTTCTCTTATCACACTTGACACACTTCCTAAATAGATCTTGGGTAAAACTGCTTCTATAAATTTTATAGTTTCAGCATCCAGATATGTACTAGAATAATGTAATGAATTCAGGAAGAAATGTGTATCGTACATGATATGGTTACCCCTAAATATACCATACATTCGTAACGATTCACCACCGTTTTTCGCTTTATTTATTTCTGGGTTTACGATTTCTTTGTTTGTAGCTAAACCAAAGTCAATAATTTTAACTTTCGTACCATTATTGGTTATGTAAATATTATCGAGATGGAGATCATTATGTCTGAAATCCGGACGCGTCTTACTAATTGTTCGTAAAATGGTCAAAACTTGTATTACGATTGACTTGATTGCTTCAGGATTCTTTTTTAGTGTGGGTAAAAACTTTAGGAGTGTTTTACCCTCGAGGTATTCTGAATACATACGCGTGAGACGTCCATCCTTGGTACGGTCACACATTTCGTACGCGTAGACTTCAGCAGCCTTGTTTTTACCGACGATACTTATAAATTTTTTTGTTAAGTTGTATTCGGCTTTTAAATTGTTAGCAGATTCCTTAATCGCAAACCGTCTCTGATTGCTCACGTTTAGTTTAGCCTTGTATACAACACCGTATTGACCCGAACCCACCTTTTCCACTGAGTTTAAGTCTGACGCGCACGATGTCTTTTCGAGTCTCGCCCTGATATTAGAACCGATCGTAGTCATCCTTGTATTTGGTGTAGAAATAAAATATATATCTATAATAAATGTTTGCGATCGTCGCCCTAGTTTTGATTAATACCGGAATTTTATACAATATGAATAAATCCGTTCAGCCCACCAAACCCAGCGAGGCTGCGGCGGCTAAAACGGAAACACCCGGTGGGTGGACTATATACGGGACCATGGGGTGTGGGTGGACTCGTAAACAGTTGGATTACATGAAGGAAAATGGCAAACCTTTCACTTTCGTGGATTGCGATAGCCAAGAGTGTGCCGGTGTCGAAGGATTTCCTACGATGATGTCTCCTTCTGGTGAAAGAGTTGTTGGGTACAAGGAGGTTTAAATACCTCTGACGACTTGTATAGAAATAGACAATAATAGAGCGTCCAAGAACGAATTCAGTGGTTTGAGCACGGTGATATGCTTACTGAGCGAATTGTTCCACGTGTAACGCAGAACAAATGTAGTAACAAGTATCACGAGAATAAATGTAAGAAGTTCTGTGATAACATCCTTTGTTTTTTTGGCTTGGACGATATTTGATATCATTTATTATGTACGAAGATTATTTTCTGACATAATATAATGAGTAGACGCCCTCCTGTGAGTGGATCGGAGCATACATTTACCATGAAAAGGTGGGCTGGGAAGACTGGCGTGGGTAACAATAATTGTTACGCATATGCGGTGAACGATTACCAGATGTATCGGGGGTGGAAGAGCCAACCAGGGGAGCGCGCTAACCTGTCGAACTCTGGAAAATATGTCAACTGTGGAAAAATACCGAAACTCGTTGTCGCGGATAACCCCAAGAAGGTGTATATGGTCAAGGCGGGTACTAAATGCAAACCATCGTATTATAAGATCATGTTAGTTGTATCTACATGTAAGAAAGGTAACTATTTATGTCAAGGAGATTTTCATTTTTATAAACAACACAGTAAAACTGAATATAAAGTAAAAAAGGGTGACACGCATGAAAGTATTAGTGCGTTTTTCAAAGTACCTACATCTCGAGTAAAACGTGCAGCTACGATATTAAAACCAGGTATAGTGATTACATTCAAAGCAGATTTCTTCAGTCATAAACGTGGATGGGCTACGGGACCACTCGTAGTGGGTGCGACTGGTAAGTTAATAACGGATCCTAGAACAACGTCTAGGAAGTACCCTGGACTAAATTATAATAAATACTGTTCATCCTTCTGTGTCAAGAACAACGGGATCAAGGTTGGACACACTCACACCAAAATCGCTAAGTAAACTAGCGAGTTCATCTGTGTTGTCAATATCAAAAAATACATCGAGTATGTCGAATATATAACATTCTTCATTTACTGGCGTTGTAAAAGATGTGTGATTTATCATATTCTCGATTTTCAAGCTTACTTTAAAATTAGCGCCATCAAAAATCTTCCTGCATACTGGACATGTCTGTTTACCCCTGGCCTTCCAATCCTCTATGCAGTGAGAGTGAAAAAGGTGCCCGCATCTTATAGGTATATTTTGCCTTGTTTCTCTGACTGGATTGAGGCATATTGCACAGGTTGTACAATCTAGAGAATCGCCCATACAGATCACCTTGAGAATATTTTCATCGTTTTTACTCAGTTAATTTCCGATAAATCCATTGTGGAATCGCACATTCCACACGGTCCGTCCTTGGGTTGGGGTGGTTGATGGAGTTCGGGTCCCTTCTGTTGAAGCAATTGACGGAAAGCGTAATTGTTTTCGGGAGCGATACCATGTTGTGCTTTTAAGTAATTATCATAAAGCATGGAAGAGTTATTGATTGTGTGACATCTGCCATCGGCCATACCGAGTCGCTGAGACATTTATATTACATTAGAAATTAATTTGCCTATTTGTTATCGTGTTTATCCAACTTTTGAATTCAAGTGCCTTAATTTTACTGAGTGCTTTCTCTACATCATACCCAAAAAATCGATCAAAATTATCCGGTACCTGAACCTTAGACACCCTGATACTAGGACACTCGTTTATGTGTTCATTGATTATATTGTACGCGAACACAATCTCCTTTAGAGTCTCGGCACCAGTGATAATAATTTTACCTGTACCGAAAATACTTGTAGTGATTTCTTTCATATCCTCTGCTGGTTTAAATTTAATTTTAACGGCCGAATAACGATCGGGTTCAAATGACACCTTAAAGACATCTGAATAATTCTCGAAATGCTGAGTTGTTTTGAGTAAATTGATGTTATAGTTTAAACTGAAATTTGAATTTATCATCACGACCCTGAATGTATTCGCCGGTGGTACAATATCTTTATCGAACGATTGAAGAATATATACGAGACCTTTTATAATATATGAGCAGTTGAATATATCCTCACATCCAGCAACCTGAATACTTCCGTTTGGAAAAATTTTAATCGATTTGGTACTATGACCATCGTCATAGGTTAATGTGATTTGGTTGTAAAATGTCGTCGGTTTTATATACCACGTGATGGGCTGATTAGATGTAGACGTCAGATGGAGATTTATATCTTTGAGTTCTTCAAACACACTCCTAATTTCATTAACATTAATAGGTTTCGAAAAGGATGACACCATCGTGATCGTTGTTAACTTTATACGAGACGGTCGTATATCCTCTGGGTATTTACTTCTAAATTCATCCTGTGTTAATAGATATGAAAACGTGTTATTCGCAATCGATGAAAACATTTTGACTTATATTTCATTCTATCACGACCGACTTAAGTTATAATTTTAATATCGAATAATTATAATGCCGTGTCAGAAGTGTAAAAAGAAATGTGGCATACCCATAGATTGCAAATATTGCGAAGGTGCGTACTGTTCAAAATGTATACAATTATCCAAACATGAATGTGAAGGACATGATGTTAAGAAAAAGGTATATTTAAACAATTTAGAGAAACAGTTAGCCTTTAAACCAGACTGCAAGTATGCCTTCTTACGTTAAAGAGGCACGGGTGTTTATAAATGAGGATAACAAATCGTCTATAGAGATAAAGTATACACGATACGTTGAAGGTCGCGGGTATGTGAATTACCCAGATTATTTTGAAGCTGAAGCTGTGGGTGAATGGCAGGAGATTGACGCAACGGGTGAATCTATTAGATATGAAGAGTTTCTTGAAACCATGGTACAGAAAACCATCGACACCAGAAGACGTATGGCATCGATCGAATTAGATAATGTACTATGTGAAAACAACAACATGCGCGCAATCATACGAATCATGAACTCAGTCAAGATCATAGATCCTACATTTATACCGTTCGTCATAAACACTCGATGCAATTGGCAAAAACAGGCTGTGAAAGATTTTTGTACTTATACGTTTCCCGATGTTATACACGCGTGTAGAAATATCCACCGCGTCGATAAATTATTCACCGTTTTACGGATGATAGAAGAAGAATTATAGCAACCACCAATAATATCGTAATTATATCAAGTGTTTTCATTTTCTTCACCTTTTTAGCCACATTTCTAACTACAGCAATAGCAGTAGTAACTACTCTCGATTCTGGTTTTGTTTCATCTACACCCATATCTATATTTCTCCCTGGAAGGAGGGGTCTAGATAATTGGCATTTGACAATAGACGGACGACATGCATCAATAACCTTATCACCAGACGTAATTCCATAATCGCATATATGCTTATCATCTGGTCTTATCAATGTATCGGTTTCTACTGGGGGTTTGAATTCATTATATTGATGATGCTGACCTACCGCACCCGGTAACGAAATTCCGTGCTGAACAAAGGGATTAACTTTATTCATGGAATTTTCATCACTGAGCATAAACTTACTCATATTATACTATCACGAGATATATTTTTTATGTGTCATTTTTTTACCATGCTCCGTCCACATCTTATCGAGGTCAATGTTTAGCATGTGTGCTAATTGAAATAGATAACTAAACACGTCACCCATTTCCATCATAATATCAACACCCCTTTCCTTTTTTATATTGGACTTTTTGAATGTCTTCTTATACTGACGTATAGCAGACGCGAGTTCCCCGAATTCCTCTGTTAATAAAAGCCACACTGTGTTGATTTCCACCCTATCCCAACCCTTCGATTTACATATTTTTTCGGTTTCAGTCTTATAATAGTTGAGTGACGCCATCTTATTCTATACAGGCAACAAACCTTTATATCCCAATCTTATCATTTACATTCATCTTAAGACCGAATGTACTCGTATTAGCGGGCGCAATGGGGGGCACCGCCATCGTGTTAATATCCCGTATATATCCCATGTATTGAGAAACGCCGGATTTTACTTGCGCGAGTGCCGTCCTTATCACTACAGTGTTCATGAACTTAACCTGTTCATTTACACCCGTTTCATGGTTGCCTGCGTTGTTTATAAACACAGAGCGCATGATAGTATATAAATCGGATTCATTTTGATAATCTATAGACACACCCGTATCATTCTTAAATGATTGACGAATAGCTTTCTGGAGAAGATTGAGATTGAACTGTGAAAAGAACAATGTATTCAGGGGAGTCTGGGTCTGTTTGAGTGAATTCAAATATAAGTTGTTGTCACACATTTAATATAATCCAGGAAAAAAAGTATACGTAAATTATAAATGATAGCTGCTGCTGACTTCGACGAAGCCTATGCCACCCAATCGTGTGGAGATAAGGCTCCCATATGTACAGCCCCCGACTGCTTCATCGCGTCTTACCCACCTATTTCCAAACCAGGTGTTGAAGGTCCGTTCAATGTGAATACGAGTTTTCTTCAGCCCAATAGATACGCTGAGACTGTCGGACCAGTCCCTGTTAGAAGTGAAGACTTCAAATGTTAATTAAAAGATAGAACAGTTATATTGATAGAAATGAAAGTTATCAAGCGTTCCGGTCATGTTGAAGACGTAAAATTTGATAAGGTCACCAACAGGATCACAAAACTCATGAGCGATCCATACGATCTCTCTACAGGTGTTGATGCATCCATGATTGCACAGCAGGTATTTTCGTCTATGCACGAGGGTATAACTACACAGGAAATAGATACATTGTCTGCTGAGATTTGTATTGGTATGATTACGAAAGATACCGATTACGAAGTTCTTGCGACGCGTATCATCGCGAGTAACATTCAAAAAATCGCCCCCAATAATTTCTATACATCCATGAAAAAATTAAATAAAGCTGGTATAATTACCGATGAAGTTGTAGATGTTGCTAATCGTGTAAAAGATATAATCGCCCCGGACCGCGATTTCACATTTGGTTATTTTGGTTTGAAAACATTAGAGAAGTCGTACTTGCAGAGAATGGATGGAAAGCTCATGGAAACGCCACAGTACATGTTCATGCGTGTCGCTATCGGAATTCACGGTCAGGATGAAGAGAGTGTACTGGAGACATATCACCACATGTCGTTAGGTAATTTCATCCATGCCACACCCACTCTATTCAATTCTGGGACACCGCGGCCTCAGATGTCATCATGTTTCCTGATCGCGAATAAGGGTGATTCCATCGACGGTATTTATGGTTCGTTAACTGAATGTGCACAGATTTCTAAATGGGCTGGTGGTATCGGTCTGCATATTCACGATGTTCGTGCGAATAAGTCGAAAATTCGTGGTACGAATGGACACTCGGATGGGATCATTCCCATGTTGAGGGTGTTCAATGCAACTGCGCGGTACGTCAACCAAGCTGGTAGACGCAAAGGATCAATTGCTATTTATGTCGAACCCTGGCACGCTGATATCATGGAATTTCTCGAATTACGTCTTAACCAAGGGGATGAAGAGTCGCGATGCCGTGATCTATTTTCAGCCATGTGGATCCCCGATCTATTCATGAAGCGAGTTGAAGAGAATGGTCAATGGTCTCTTTTCTGCCCTGATACAGCCCCTGGTCTGTCTGACGTGTACGGTGATGCGTTTGAAGAATTGTACATGAAATATGAAGCGCAAGGTATTGCTAGTCGTGTTGTATCAGCTTTGGATGTATGGAAGGCTATTATCAAATCTCAGAGTGAAACGGGAACCCCTTACATGTTATATAAGGATGCGTGTAATTCAAAATCAAACCAAAAAAATTTAGGCACTATTAAATCGTCCAATTTATGTACGGAAATTATCGAGTATACCGCACCCGACGAGACTGCTGTATGTAATTTAGCGTCTATCGCCCTTCCTAAATACGTCAAGGATGGGAAATATGATTACGCGGAACTTCATCGCGTTACAAAAATTGTGACAAAAAATTTAAACCGTGTCATAGATAGAAACTTTTACCCAGTTGAAACTGCGCGAAAATCTAACATGCGTCACCGTCCGATTGGATTGGGTGTACAGGGATTGGCTGATGTATTTTGTATGATGCGAATTCCATTTGAAAGTGAGGAAGCGAAAGTTATCAATACTCATATTTTTGAGACTATTTATCACGCTGCGTTAGAAGCAAGCTGTGAACTTGCCGACATACACGGCCCATACAAAACGTTTAAAGGGAGTCCCGCATCTAACGGGATCTTACAATTTGACATGTGGGAAACGAACGAGTCGACCCGCCTCCATTCGGGTATGTATGACTGGAGTGTGATGCGTGAACGTGTTAAAAAAGGTATATACAATTCCCTCCTCGTAGCGCCAATGCCTACGGCGAGTACCGCACAAATTTTAGGAAACAACGAGTGTTTCGAACCTTGGACTACGAATATATATCTCCGCAGAACTCTTGCGGGTGAATTCGTTGTAGTTAATAAACACTTAATCGAAGATTTGAAAAAGGTTGGTATTTGGTCAAAGGATATGAAAGACCTGATGGTGAAATCGGGTGGATCTATCCAAAATATAACCGATATCCCCGAAGATATTAAAAGTTTATATAAGACTGTATGGGAAATCAGTCAGAAAACAATCATAGATATGGCTGCGGACCGTGGAAGATATATTGACCAGTCGCAAAGTATGAATCTTTTCATCGAAAATCCGACACTTTCTAAACTCTCATCCATGCACATGTACGCCTGGAAATCGGGACTCAAAACCGGTATGTATTATTTACGCAGTAAGGCTAAAGCTAGACCCATTCAGTATAGCCTGGAAGCAGAATGTACAGCGTGTTCGGCTTAAAGTTTCGCCTATATATATTATTAGATGTCTAAATTCAATACATTATCAGAATCCCTGAATGTATTAGAGTACGACGGACGTAAGATTTCATTATGCGATCACGATGGAAAGTCCGTACGTATTCAGATGCCACGAATGTACATGCCATTCGGTATGTCATGTTTCACACCGGCTATGGGGAATACTAAGTGGAATATTGACTTTTCAGTGAAGGGATACGACGAAGATGAAAACTATGTTAAATCATTCTATGAAAGTATTCTCGCTGCTGAAGAAATTATTATTAATTCTGTATCGAAGCAGAGTGTAAATATTTTTAAAAAACACATGAGTGTTGAAGATCTCCGTCCGCTATTTAATTCAAACATGAAACACTCACCCGATAGAGAGCCGAAGTTTAGGGTTAAAGTTGAAGTGTCTGGAGAGGGGGTTATTAAGACGGGTATCTTCAATAACGAAAAACAACATTTAAGGGACGATATCGTCGACAAACTTTACGCACGGAATTCGGGTGTCGGGATCGCCGAGATGTGTAGTGTCTATTTTATGAACAGAAAATTTGGGATTACATGGAAATTACATCAACTTGTTGTGCATGAGCCACAACAACTTAAGGGGTTTCAATTCGTATTATAATATTATTTCTTACTTTCCAATAAAAACTTGTAAATCGTCTGAGCCTCTTTCAGCAGTTTACCTTTTACTATGCTATAACCATTTGGGTCAATTTTTAATTTGATTTTTGCTACGCGGACTGCCTCATCCCACTTAGCAAGTGTCATCGTATTCTATTATATTACTTCATTTTTTTCACGAGTGTCTTGTATTTCTTAGAACCCTTCTTCGGGGCGAGCTTGAAATCGCCAGTTTTCGCGGGTTTGAACACCTTGACCATCGCCTTCTTACCTTCATCCTTCATGCGTTTTTTGGCTGAAGCTACGGCGGCTTTACTTTTGAGATTACCATATTTGTCCTGAACGAGATCCTTTTTCACGAGACCACCAGCTGTATGAGCCGCGGTGCCGTGGAAAACTTCGGCGCGGGAACCTTCCGTTGTCATATACATTTTATATACTATATCATCGGAAAATTTTTCTGATAGCATCTATCGATTTTTCTTGTTTACTGGGTATTTGTGTCTCTATACGCTTATCGTTAAGAACATCGGCACATAAAACAGATTTATGTCCCTGTAGTGACACCATCGCTAGATCGACACTTCTCACGCGCTTCGTATCATTATATAGGAATTTCTTGACATATACTTCCCGGGTTTGTCCAGTCCTGTGGCATCTACCAATCGCCTGGAGTTCGGTTGAAGGGTTCCATGAAGGTGACATTATATACACGCGCGAAGCGCATTGGACGTTTAACCCAACACCACCACATTTGATCTGTATGACGAGTACCGCCCCACCTTGCGTATTCTTAAATTTTTGAAGGCGGGTGTTTCTTTCATCTTTATCGACAGATCCATCAATTCTATATACGTTACCCTCAAACATACTCTGAATTTTATGCATCTCGCCATTATATTGACAAAAAATTATCGATTTCTCGTCTGGGTGTTTCATGACACTCTCATATAATGCATTCATCTTACGTGTATTACTGGTCCATAAGGTAGGTTCACACCCCTCCTTCTTTGCGACACCGTCATAATAAAGTTGCGGCCATATCATAACCTGCCGGACTCGTAAAAGACACTCCAAAATGTGCATGTTCCGAGATTCAGGGGTAATAGCCGACGACATGATATCGCGAATTCGTTCCTGTGCATCTACAAATGCGTGTTCATATAGAGAACATTCATTTTCATACATATCAAGTTCGACGTTTTCGAAATGACAATATGGAATCGTAATTAAACCATCAGACTTCGTTCTTCGCATGATATAGATATCTTTGATCTCCTTATGCATCGCTTGAACCGTATTTTTAGAAAACCCTAGAAATGCGCACAATGAGACAAAATCTTCCATTGAGTTGAATACTGGTGTACCCGTGACGAGCCACCGTATTTGCGTTTCAAGTTTGAAGGCGCATTTGAACGTTCTCGTCTGACGGTTACGTATTTCGTGTGCCTCGTCAAGGACAACCCTACTCCATTTTATACGATGTAAGAGTGTTGTCTTATTATGAAGCATACTATATGGGCAGATAACCACATCTGCGTCATTCATATTTTGGATATTCTTTGTTCGTTCGGGGCCGTCGTATACAAGAACAGAGAGACCTGGTGCAAATTTCGCGATCTCTGTACTCCATTGAGTGACGATCGATTTTGGTACGACAATCAGTGTATGTGGTTTAGGATTGTTGAGAATTGTAGATATAATCTGGATAGTTTTACCCAATCCCATCTCGTCGCATAAGAAGCCACCCTTTGGTCCAGTTGCCTGCTTTTCCATCGCGAGCATCCATTTGACTCCGTCTTCTTGGTATGGTGAGTGAAGTTTTCCGTGTAGATTATATTTGCTCATATTGGTATAAAAAATTATAGATAGCTAATGACTTAGGTTGATATAGTTATTCACTGTGATAAGTATCGTCTGAGTCGTTGTCTATTACACAAACATGTACCTTTTCTTGTACTATTCGTTTCTTCCTCTCCTTTGGTTTCGGGAGTTCGTCTATGTGTGCACGGAAATATAACACCTTTTCCCAAAATTCTTTCATGATAGGGAGATACATTTTCCACCATTCGCGATCACGTTTAACATTAACGACATCAAATTCTTCTGGTTTAGGCCAATTGGTCGCGGCGGGTTTATATTGAATGAAGTCAGCTTCTTCGAGATCGAGAATTTCCATACATAGTTGTAACTGTGGCATATAATGCTCTGGCACTTCACCGGGTATAATCTGTCGTTGCGGGGGGCACTTAATTTCAATTAATTTACCTGATTCTGAGACACCATCCGGACTACCACCTAACCACGTTTCAACTGGATGGCCACACAATCCAATTTCATGAACAACTTCATTATATCGCTGTTCATAAAGAATGCGGGCCTCATCTTCGTATAACTCACCGTGACGCGTTGCTTCGTTTCCGAAGAAGGGTACGCCTAGTCCACATTTTTTGAGTAAAAGTCCGTCAGGTGTTTCGTATTTATTTTTTCCAATCGCAGTCGCAGCATCACTTGCGGTGAGCATGGTTTTTCGCTGGTTTAACCACTCTTCCGACTTTTGTGGTGCATACTCCTTCTCCAGAAGTACTTTCACTTTCTCGTCCATTAATTGACTGTTGCGCCAAACGTTTAAGCGTCAAACGAACATGTCGGGTTGAATAAATCGACCGTTTTTCTTTCTTATCGTTCTTTGTAACCCGTTTGTTCGGTGTATAATTATCACAATCCATCTCAATACTCACGTGAATGTGTACGGCGACTTAGGTTAGATTTTGTTGTAATTTCTTGTGTAGGTGGATAAAAAAACGCCCGCGCAGCGTGTTGCTCTGCTTGTTTTTTATTTTTAGCGTATCCGGTACCCAAACATACACCTCCTACATATACAGTCATACAAAATGTACCATTCTCATGTGAGATGATTGAGTACACTGGTAGGTCCAACGAATTCGATTGACAATATCTCATCAGATGATCCTTAAAGTTGTCATCTATCATGATAGACTGGAGATTTACATATATGGGATTGTTGTATATACGAAGAATAAATTCTTTTGCGTGTAATAACCCCATATCCATATAAATAGCACCGACCAACGCTTCAAATACATCTTCTAAAATTTTGGGGTTATGAATCCATTGATTTCGCATACCTTTTTCATCCATGCGAATCCATTTATGTAATTCGAGTTTAGAAGCAATTTCGGCGAGTGTCTCACCGCGAACCAGTTTCGTACGTGCTTTCGTAAGAAAGCCTTCTTGCCTTTCCTCGTATTTATCGTATAAAAATTTGGTAATTACGAATCCCAGTACAGAATCCCCTATAAATTCCAACGTTTCGAAAGAACCCGTTAACGATGGGTCTTCCTTCAATGCGGACTTATGTGTAAATGCTTTTTGGTACAAATCTATATTAGATATTTTTGTACCAACAAGGGTTTCGATAGTATTTCTATCGATACTCATATATAGTTATTGTGGCTCGTTTTTAAGTATTTATTTGGTCACAGTTTCAACCTTGGTATAATGAGGACTGAGGAACTTCTGCAAGTTCAGGAAAGTGACTTGGACGTCAGCAGGAGGCTCCAAAAGATCACGAAGCTTCGCGTCGAGAACGAGAACTCGCCCGTTGTCGGGGTGTTTGAGACCGTTAGCCTTGACGTACTCGTTAATGGAACGAGTCACAGTACTTCTCGAGACGAGCTTTCCTTCAGGAAGGTCAAGGAACACACGCAGTTTCTCAGAGATCTTCTGTTCGCGGTTGAAACCGTTGTTCTTGGCGCGGTTAGCAGACTTCTCACCAGTAGGGTCGTCTTGTTTAGCCTTGATCTTTCTCACAATCTTGGTGAGCGACTTAAGTTCAGTACGGAAAGCGGCGATTTCGGTGAGGACAGATTCAATGGACATTGTATGTTACTTAGGTTGTTCATCTTTAAGCATGTAAGTAGAGGTAAAAATGTTTATATATACTAATGGACAGGAAGATCTATTCCAAAGCTGTTATTGATAAGTACACAGATGATAACTTTTTTTTCAATGATACCAAATTGAAAAAATATTTCGAGAGAAATGAAGCGAGAGATTTGGGAAAATTTAGAAATCGAATGAAAACGCAGTTCGCTTCTAAATCGTTTGAGAAGTTTGTATATGTATGCGTGACAGACGCCACACGTGATATCATACTTACCACGATAGGGGAAATAAGTGAGTGCATGAAATCTATGGGGGATATTATCGTAAGTGGGGGTGAGGCGTTTAATATGTACATGCCATATGATAAACGAATCATAACCAGTGATATCGACGCAAAATTCGTTCCGCGAATATCATACGATGCGAAATACTTCGGTAAACTCCAGGCTATTAAGCTCATTTTATGGGACAAATTGGGGCAGATCGCCCAACGACTGAATACTAGAATAAAGAATCGGATATTATCTATAGATCCAAAAGTGTTGAAGTATTTGGGTATAGGGTTTAAAAAATCGGGTCCAATCGTGACACGAAGATACACACTCATAAAGAAGAAAAAAACCAGAGCGAATAACAAGGTTGGAAAGGGTGACATCTTCATCGATGTCGAATTATTTGCATTAGATACATCTATTCGATACTTCTCTCCCGAGAAGGATAAAATAATGGATGTCACTCTCGGGGGGCTACTTGATATACCGTTCATGCGACCAAGAGAATTCGGATACGATGTTATCAGGACACTAAAGAAGGGTATAACTTACCGAAACGTCAATTCTAATAAAATGATTATCAATAAGAAGATATTCATCGCGAGTAAAGAGTTTCTGATCGATGATATATACTTGATGCACTCGCTCAAACTTCGTCCAGAGAAGAAAGAGAAAGACAGACAACGTCTCCTACGACTCGCGCAGACGTTCGTGAAGACGGTGAAATCGACGGATTCTATAGACACTATATTCAAAATAGTGAAACCTAAACTGAAACGAGTGTATACAGCAAAGGCCACAACGGGTCGAAACGTTTCTATAACAAAGGCACTTCGTGTAAATCCCCAAAAATACAAACAATACACGACCGAACCGTCGAGAGAACGATTATCAAAGCAGATCGTACACGGTGTAAACCCCGTGGTACGTAACACTGTTATCGAAGGTTACGCTAAATCGAGCGGTAATCAACGCTTTAACACGAAAACCCTTAAATGGGAACGCGTAACAGATAATAAATATGTGAAAAATGAATTCGCGTTACGTCCATTAGAGCCTCAGAATATTCCAAAAAATGTAAATATGACATCTACATTATATGGATTCAGACCACGAAGGGATGGATGGGTCCCAAAACCACTTCTCGAACGTTCTGCGACTATACCATTTGTTGGTTTAAAGAGATGATACGTATATCATATACAAAATGATCTACGACACTATTTTCAAGGGCGAAGACGGTTTATACCACGTGCACGTGTTCACAGACGAGCGCAAACGTAACTTTATTCAACTGGACGATGTCACTATCGCGGATACTATGAACGATATTACGATCGATGTAGATGCGTCAGAGAAAATTGATACCATTCACGAGGCTAATATCCAGAACGCCATCGAATCTAGTGAGAGTTGGTTTGGTAAAACGGTTTCCGAAAAGACGATTCGAGCCGCGTATATGCGAGATGAAAATCTCACAACAGAACTAATTGACCAGACGAAGGTGTTTAGCTTTGATAAAGAGTCTCTCGAGATCGAATCTCTTCAACCAGGTATGAAATGTTCTGTGATTGTTGAATTTCACGAATTGTGGTTCGCGAAAAAAGCGTTCGGTCCAGCATGGAATATTGTACAGGTCAGGCTCAACAAGCCAGATGAACCCGAAAAAGAAAAATTCGACAATACGTATCCAGCAGACTACATGTTTGGGGATGATCAATGAAAAAAAATTGTTTGTAGTATATAAAGATGTTTCCCAACAAGATGTTGAAGTCGAATGTGACTCGCGCATTGATCCTTCTCACGGTCGCTGTTGTCGCCCTTGTCGTTTTACAAAAATTTAACCCTGTGTCTACCTACGCCGTTAAGGAACAGGTATTCGCTCCTATTACTGGGCCCACCGCTGCGCCCAAGAAGAAATCCGCGGGTATTGTCGCCCCAGTGGCTGCGTCCAACTGTGAAATGAAGGCTGGTACAGGTCTTGCGTCTTCGCTTCTCCCCCGCGAGGTTGCTTCCCAGGAGGACTTCGGCGAGTTCGCCCCCGAGGATATACTCGCCGGTCAAAACTTCCTTGAAGTTCGCGATCAGATAGGTATCCCGGAAACTACCGGTGGTGCACTTCGCAACGCCAACCAATCCATTCGCGCCGAGCCCCCCAATCCTAAAGAAGCGTTCACTTGGAACAACTCCACTATCAGTCCGGACAACATGCAACGCCCTCTCGTTTAAATAACTTAAAGGTATTCGCGGTAATAGTAATACATGTCTAGCGTCCAAGCTGACGATCTAACACACAGCGTCTCTAAACTAGTTGAATTGAATCAACAGATTAAAGAAGCCCGATCGGATATTAAAGTCCTGGCACAGGCAGAAAAAGCACTTAAGTTGCATATAAAAAAGTTAATGGTAGATAACGGCCTCGACGTCATCAACACCAGGACCGGTAAAATCACTGTAAAGAAAAGCATTAGGAAAGTTGGACTTAATAAAGTTTCGATTAAAGACGGTCTCAGCGTATTCTTTGAAGGCGACGATTACCAGGCGGAGTCTGTGTTAAAGGTTATACTCGAAAGTTTACCATCAAAGGAAACATCTACGATATCTATTACGGGTGTGAAATCTAATAAAAATTAATACAATGGTTTGGAATCAATATGTATACGAGGCGACGACGGGAAACGATGCGGAAGTTGACAGCGACGGTGAATTCATTGACGAGGAACCAGTGCAGACTATCGACGAATGGGAGGATATATATTCAGAAGAGCTTGTGTTTATGTGGGGTACGATCAATACATTACTGTATGACGCAGGGATTGAACAGTATGGCAACTTTACAGATTTTGTGGAATTTTGTTATGACGAACACGATACCGAATTGGCGCGCACAACATGGGAATGTCAGGAGGATACATTATGGTATGAAGAACGACTTACTCATATTTGGGGAACCCTCAGGCGCATCATACATAATAATAGACTTTATGGAGAAATGATGCGAGGTGTAACATTTACCGATTTCACTGACTATATGAAAAATTATATGAGTGTATATTAAATGTTACCCCTCCTCACATCGCAAAAGGTTGCGATACCATCGATCCTATTCCTCGCGCTCAGCCCAGGTATGATCCTCAAGACGAATGGATCCAAACTCACATTCAAGAATGTGAGCACAGACAAGATGTCCGTGCTCTTCCACGGTCTCGTCTTTTTCCTTACATACTCACTCATCGCGAAAGCTATGGGTCTGGTTCTTACACAGACAGACCTTCTCGCGACGACGACGTTGTTCATGGCTCTCAGCCCCGGTATGCTTCTCACGATCCCCCCCGGGTCGGTGATGTCTGGTAAGACTTCTCAGGTCGCGATTATCACGCACACGGTCGTCTACGCGCTTGTGTTCGCTCTTTTGCGAAAGCAATTTCCTAAGTTGTATTAAGTGACACAACATGGAATATCTTGTTTTGGGTCCGTCGTCAATGGGATTGTTTAGTTTTATAGGATCATTAAAAAAACACGAAAATAAATTAAAAAATATAAAAGAGATATCAGGCTCATCAGCCGGTGCTATATTAGGTGCGTGTATAGCCCTCGAAATACCACTTGACGATGTACTTGGAAAGTTTCTGGAAATTGATATAGAGGGATTATCAAAATATAAATTACGGACATTCTTTCGAAACTATGGCCTTGTAGACATGGAACCTGTCAGGCGTACTTTGGTGAATGTTTTTGGATCGGATATTAAATTTAAGGATTTGAAAAAGAAGTTGTATATTTCCGTGTATAATTTAAACAGGGGGCGAACTGAATATTTTTCAAGTGACGTAACCCCTAATATGCACGTAGTAGATGCGGTATGTATGAGTATGTCAGTACCATTCATAGCAGCTACAAAACAATATGATGGTAATGTGTACTTGGATGGTGGTACTAAGGAAGATATTCCTATTACACCGTTTTTGGGAAAACCTCATCATAAAGTATTAGCATTCAAGCTTAAGGTCAGGGAGAGGTATATAGATAAAATAGATTCTTTTAATATTTTTATTAGTACGTTATTAGGTTCGGTAATAAGTCTGAGAGCTGATACCGACACACACGGACTTTGTGAAACTATATTTGTGTCAACAGGTGACTACAACTTATTTAAATTTGACATGTCGCATGATGATAAATTGCGTATGTTCTTCTTAGGGTTTAACAACTAAATCCCATATGTTATATTTATTTTATTTAGATATAACAAGATGGATGCGTGTGATCCAGATGCGAAATCAACAAATATCAGAAAACTGATTAAACTTCACACAGGCAAGACCATGTCTATATCTAGAGAGAAGGTGTGTGAACTCATGCGCGATATTCGCAAGGGTAATTTACCACTTCCACCACTCGTACTCACACGAGACAAAATATATCTACTAGACCCGAAATCTCCTCTCACTCGTAAAGACTATGAAACTTTATTCAAATCTAACGTAACTTCGAAAGTTGTGAAGAGGTTGGCAATTAAGGTTGGTTTAACGGAAACTGATAAGACTATCACGGAACTGAAAAGTGCTATCGGTCGAAAGCTAATGAGCATGAAAGTCCGTGAACCTATCCTATTACCTGGTTCCCGTGTATATTCAAAGGTCAAGAAAGAATCGTTTATCAATGAAGAAGCACTCAATCGTAACGAGAACCGGAACGAGAACCGGAACGAGAACCGAAACGAGAACCGGAACGAGAACCGGAACGAGAACCGGAACGAGAGTCGGAACGAGAGTCGGAACGAGAATGGTAGGCCAGTGCTTAATGGAAACGCAAATATGTCTAACAAGAATTTGCGAAATAAGTTGGCGCGTAAACGTCACGAAGATCGAATGAAGAGATTATCGCCCAGCGGTATCACGAGTAACGGTGTCAATGATAATAGACGAAAATTAAACATGACCGCACAAATGGATAAAATCAAACGTAATGCTAACCGCCGTGTAGAGGAACAGAAACGTAATTTCGATAAACGTTCGTCTGAAAAGCAGATTATTGAAGAGCGTCGTAAAAGACGTGAAGCGCGAATAATTGAAACCAAAGTACGAAACGGAAGACGCGCGGAAATTAACGCACAAAATAGAGCTAAGAAAGCAGAAGCAGCAAAAAATCGTGAGTACGAAAACAAGAAACACATTCAATTGAAAGCGAATATAAATTCACAACGCGTGAAGAGTTTAGAAAAAAGTTATACTAATCTCAAGACTAAGACGGCGAATACACTAAACAAATATACTCTCCAGAAAAAATTAGCGTTTACGCAGTTGGGTAATTCCAGGTCGAAGGTGAAGGCACTTGATATGAAGTTGAACGTGGAATTGGGGCGTCTAGACATAGAACGCAGTGTTAGTGATAAACTTCAATCTAATTTAAATGTGGTGACGTTAAAAGTTGAGAAGAGTCAACAACGTATCAAGGAAATTGAAGAAGAACGTGGTGCGTTGAATACACGGATAAAGGACTTACAGTCACGTTTGGAGATGCAGGCTAACATTGGAAGTGTACCTGAAGTTGTGCGACTTACTAAAGAATTGAATGAAGCTAAATCTAAAATAGAAGCATTGACGAATGAAGTAAATACTCTATCAGATAATACGGGAACGGCAGTCGCGAACGCTACGAAAGAATTGAACGCGAAACTAACAGCTTTAGCGGAAGCACAAAAGAGGACAAATCTTGAACTACAGAATAAGAATGCAGCACTCATAGGTGCAGCTCGTAACGCAAACGCAGCAAAAAAGGAGTTGAATGCTATCCAGTTCCAGAAAGAGGCTGCTCTCGCGAATGCTGCGACACAAAAGAATGCCGCTGTTAAGTCCGCTAACGATGCTCGTAAAGCACTTGTAGCGGGTAGATTTCAATCTGCCGCTGGTAAGGCTGTAGCCGAACAAAAACTAAAGAATGCTCAAGCCAAAATTAACGCAGCAAACGCGAATAAGGCGCAAGCCCTCGCGAATGCTAAAACCGAGCGAAATGAGGCTTTAGCGGAAGCACAAAAGAGGACAAATCTTGAACTACAGAATAAGAATGCAGCACTCATAGGTGCAGCTCGTAACGCAAACGCAGCAAAAAAGGAGTTGAATGCTATCCAGTTCCAGAAAGAGGCTGCTCTCGCGAATGCTGCGGCTGAAAAGATAAAAGCAATTGCATTAGCTGAAGAAGCTGCCAGGGCTAAAGCAGATGCGAATACATTGGCCGAGAAAACTGCAGCGGAAAAGAAGGCTGTCGAAGCGAGGCGCCTACAAGAAGAAGCTGCTGTCAAAATAAAAGCTGCGTCGAATAAGGCTAGAGAGGCTATAGCGAAAATAGATGAAAAGCAGAAGAATGAAAAGGCTGCCGCGAACAAAGTTGCAGCGAATGCGGAAATACTCAAACTGCAGCGTCAGAATGTTCAAAAACGAATGGCCAATGCGAAGTTAGCTTCAAACCGTAAACTTATTCAAAATAAGATTGTGAAAGTGCGTAAAATCATGGCTACGTACAATGGTACCAACCCATTTAGAAAGTATACACTCGTGAAACAGGGTGAAGCTGCGATAAAAGAGTTTGAAAATGGTAAATTAATAGATATTGAAAACCGTATGATAGAACTCGTACGTTACGCGAAGACGGGCAATGCTGAATTCGATGAGGGTAAAAGGGTTGCCAGACAAACAGCTAACGCTACGAAACAGTTCGAAGAGAGACAGAAACTGGAAGCAGTGAATAGAGAGATAGCCCGTCTCGCGAGGATAGAGACACAGAAACGCGAAGGACAAAAGGTTACTCTCACTAGAAAATTTAAGTCGGGTCTAGATCAAGTTAGGCGAGAAAAGAATGACCTCGATAATAAAAAGGCGATCAACGCGATGAAAAATGCTTCGAATAAGAAGGTCGTTTCGAACATGGTATCAGGTGCTCTCACGAAAGCCGTTAAGTCTGGCCCAGTCGGTACAATTTACCAATCTACGACCAACGCAAATCGACGCATGGTGAAAGACAAGGTCGAAAAAAAGGTAGACGCGGTAAGGTATAAGACCATGTGGGGTGTCATGATCGATAAATATGGCCAAGATAAGGTGGGGCTTTCTAAACTTGACAATAAATTGAATAAAAAATACATTTTAAAACAGGGTATTCAAGATCTACCCCCCATAGCATTTCAAAGGGGTCGGGTACCCGGAGCCGGCAAGATCGCGAAGGCTGTGCTACTCACTCAAGTCATGAGACCGTATATTGAAGGAGGTGACAAATATAACGAACACAAAAAAATATATAATAACGCAGCCACACAAAAAATATATAAAAATCCTATATTTGAACCAACCATGAAGACTAACCCGTCGTTCGTCGGCAATGTTAAACCCGTACCACCACCCGGTGTCAAACAACCGAATGGGCGTTTCCGCGCCATCGCACGGGCGCAGATACCACCCACAAACCCACCTGCGATGGCTACAGCTGTTCAGATAAGTATGAATAAAAAAAGGGCTATCGGAAACGTAGCCCTCGCAAGACGTGCGTACACCAATCAGGATAAGTTTAAGAGAAATATGAATATCCGGAGAGCAGCAGAGGGAGCGGCCGAAGCCGCGAAGGGGAAATTAGCTAGAAACGCAAAGTTTCGCGCGACTGGTATTACTCAGACAACATTGAATAAAGCCGATGCGAGAAGGGCTCAACTCGCAGCTCGTAAAGCTGTGAAAAAAGGAGCCTAAGTGAAATAGAATGAATAAAAATTAAGTAAAAATGAATGAATATGACGACACAGTTGTTACCGGCATGCCTCTCAGCGACGAGGTTGCCGATTTCATCGAAAAGGGTCTTGATGGGGATGGGGATGTGAAGGAGTGGTGTGATAACCACCTCGAAGATATTGTGGCCATATATGAAAAGCACGGGCATTCGTACATGTCATATAGGGATGCGGAAATGGTATTATTATTTGCGAAAACGTTATACGAGAATAATATTCCGGACACACACGAAAAGTTGTCCCTGTTTGTAGCCTGTCAGGACTAAATTATTGGTATACTATAGACATGTCATTTACGGATGAGAAGCGATTGTTCTTAAACATGCTCATACCAGCTATGAATGATTTACTCATATCGAGTAGAAATCTAAGACGAATTGTGAATGATCCAATGTGTGAAGTTGAAGTCTTCATTCGAGACCATATTTTAATAAATAAAACTACATTTTCGATTTCAAAGTTTAAATTTAGTATTGAAAAGCTACACCCACGCGCTATAAACCGTCTCCTAATACATTTCGACGAAATCAATTTACCGTTATATAGAATTTATAAAAAGGCTCAGTTAAATCCATTCACGTTAAACGAGTTTGAACTGGAACTGCATAAATTGATACTGAGCGGTGATATAAATACGTTTTCTGATTTTTTACTCTATTAATTATTCGTCAACTTCACACTCTTCTTCCTCTTCTTCCTCTTCTTCATCGTCGTCAGCAGTATCCTCGGTTGCGGGGGCATTCACACCGTGGAATGCGAATGAGGGCAGCTTTTGAGATTTCTCACAAAGAGCCTGCGAAAGACGCACACTCACACCGAATTTGTTGTCGATAAACCAGATTTGGTTAAAGTCGACGATGCACATACACTTCTGCCCCTTCTCAATACTGTCAATCGGGATACTTTTTTGGCTCGCATCATACGCCTCCGCGAGAAACTCGCCGGTAGGCTTCGTCATGATCTTGAGCTTGAGTGTCGATGGGTAAGATTCCTTACCTGGGCGAACGAGGGGTTTGTACAATGCTTCGCGGATGACTTCGATGTTGTACGGCTTGCCGAGCCATTCCTTAGAATTCTTTGCAACAGTCTCGAGGATCATTTGATCGAGTGCTTGAAGCTTTTCCATCAGGGCGACCGCACCTTCATTATCCGTGTCAAATGAAAGGTCCAGGGAATATGACGTTTTGTTAGTAGCTTCATCGGTGAATGCACTGAGGCCGAATGGGGATCTCATGAAAGGAAGTTGAAGATACAACTTCTTGTTGTCTGGCGCGTTAATGTATACGGTTTTACCCCCATTCTTATTTTTCTTCATGGCAGAAAGGATAGTGGAGGTGGGTTCGAATTGTTCGTAACGCTGAATAATACTTGACATGTTTCTTGTTATATATTACATATGTGCCCAAACTTTAAGTATATTTTTTTCTACGTATACATTACAACTAAATATGGGACTCTTCAAAGATTGCGGATGCGGGTGTAATGGCAAAAAGCAGGAGCAAAGATTGATGAATTCCATCATAGCGGGGTTGGTTTTTTTTATGATCGCCAGTCCCGACACGTTTCGGTTCATGCGATCACTGTTAGGTAAATGGGTTTCAGGACCCAGCGGGTGCCCCACCACAAGTGGACTGTTGTTACACACCCTCGTGTTCATTCTTATTACATGGGGTATGATGAACATAAAGACCGAAGGGTATACAGCGGAACCTGTCGGTCCCGCTCCCCCAGTGGTGAATGCTGCCGCCGATAAGGAGATTATGAAGAAACAGGCAATGGAAAAGATTAAGACGGCCGCTGTCGCAAGGGCGAAGTCCGCGGGTCCTAAGAAAATGGGTGTTATCAGTGAAGAAGACAGGAGTTTCGCGATGGAGTCTGAAACCCCTACACAAATGGGAGGTGTCCCCCCTGCGAAGTCTGCGGCGTTGCCCCGTATGATGGCACCACCCCGCATGGCGGATGTTCCGTCCCCCATGCCAGGTATGTCTGAAGAACCTGTCGGTATGTCCGATACAGGTGCTCAGTACGCACCCATGGATATTAACTCGGGTATGGATTTACCCTCGGGGCTTAAAATGGGTGCATCTTCCCTGAGCGTCTCGTGCGCCGATGGGCGTAGACCTATAGTCGCTTAAAAATCTTCGTCGAACGTGACTGCGGTACTTTCATCGATTTTACCGTAATCACCTACACGTTTTTCAAAAAAATTAGTCTTACCATCAAGGGAAATATTTTCCATAAAATCAAAGGGATTTTGCGTGTTCCAGATTTTATTGAACCCCGCTTGCTTGAGTAAACGATCGGCAACATACTCGATGTAGCTTGACATTTTATCGGCATTCATGCCAATTAGACTACACGGAAGAGCCTCTAGAATGAACGTTTTTTCTATATTGACCGCATCTGTTACGATTTCGTATACAATTTCTTGAGTTGGTTTAAAATTTAACATTTTAAATAATTCGAGAGCGAATTCTAAGTGAAGTCCCTCATCGCGACTAATGAGTTCATTGCTAAAGCATAAGCCAGGCATGAGCCCGCGCTTTTTTAACCAGAAAATAGCACAGAAACTTCCCGAGAAGAATATACCCTCCACACACGCGAATGCGAGAAGTCGTTCAGCGAATGGTCTCGATTTATCGAACCACTTCATAGCCCAGTCCGCTTTACGCTTGATCGGGGGGATTGTCTGAATAGCATCAAACAGGTGCTGTTTTTCCGAACTATCACGGATGTATTTGTCAATGAGTTTACTATATGTTTCGCCATGCACCATTTCATTGTGAACCTGATACGCGTAAAACGATCTAGCCTCCGTATATTGAACTTCATCTGCGAAATTGTTATTGATATTCTCGAACACGATACCATCCGACCCCGCGAAAAATGCCAGGATATATTTAACAAAGTGACGCTCATTTTCACTCAATTTTCCCCAATCTTCCATATCGGAAGTAACATCAATTTCTTCAGCAGTCCAATTGGACATTTGTGCCTTTTTGTAGAGCGCCCATAGATTCTCGTGTTCGATGGGGAATACTGTGAATCGACTCATAATTGGGAGAAGCATGGGTTCTGTCTCGTCGATATATTCCTGGAATGCGAAGTAATCACCGATGTGTTTGCCGTTGACTACTATTTGTGGGTATACCGAAGCACTGGGACCACATTTTTCTTGTAATTGGATTTTGTCAACTACTGTTTTTGTGTAATCGAGATTCATTTTTTTACATATATCTTCAGCATATTCACAGTATTTACAATCGTTTTTCGAGAAAATTTCAATTCCCATGGTGTGTGTTATTAGCGTATAATATTTTTGTCGTAAATCTTTATACAGATGTTAGAGTTTGCAGAAATTCGGCCTGGAGACATTATAAAAGTATTGGTAAATATCGAAGATATTGAAGATGAGATGTATGCGGAGGTGGATGATAATAGGGGCGATTACCTGATTGTACGGTACTACGCTGAGACGTCATTAACCTATAGAGGTGCTAGCGTATACAAATTGGAAGAGGAGACAAACTTGGTACAGGAGGATAATGTATGTGAACATTTACCAGACCGGGAAACTATATTTGGTTGTGTAAACTCTCGAGATCGCATGTACACGATTCAAGCTGAAGAAAGTTCGGATATTGAAAGTGTTTTAATCGATGAATCGGACGATGGGGGGAGTGACGTAGGTAGTTTTATAGTATCAGATAGTGAATTCGACGGTCGTCTCGAGTTGCCACCCGATCACGTGTCTATAGATAGAGACTGGAACACGTGGACTCCTAGGAGTATTGGATCTTCTCGCTTCAAGGATACAGTTGATAGAATTGAAGAACACGCCCGGATGTATATGGATAATGTAAATTTTTAACTTAAGTGCGCAGAATTTATTAGAAAAAAAAAGGTGTGAAATATAATGAACTCCCAAACACTGGCTACTATATGGTCTCATTTAGACCACATGAAGAAAAAACCCACATTAAAGCCAGTGGATACTAGATTTTGCATTCGGTGCAATAATTACAAAACACTCACAAGAGAAGGAATGGTATGTACCACGTGTGGAATTGTCGACTCTATTTATATCGATGATACTGCCGAATGGACGAGTGGTATATCCGACGATGGGCGAGTTTCCGATCCGTCACGTTGTGTTGTACCCTCCTCAAACCCCGATTTATTTTCCGATGCGTGGGGGAAAGGTACAGTCATCGCCACTAAACATACATCAAGTTATGAAATGAAACGTATGGCTAAGATTAATTTTCATAGTTCTATGAATCATCGAGATCGATCATTGTTCCACGCGTATAAGGATATAGACGAGGCGTGTGTTAATATCCCTGACGGTGTATTAAAGGATGCGAAAACACTTTACAAAAAATTCAACGAGGGTAAATTGACGAGAGGGGCTGTACGATCGGGTATCAAAGCTAACTGCGTTTTATATGCCTGTAGACTAGCAAAAATTCCTCGGACGACGAAAGAGATTGCCGAAATGTTTGGTATACAATGTAAAGATATTAGTCGTACGACCAGTATATTTACAGGGATTATAAAAGATGAAAAGACTGAAAAGAACTATATAACAAAACCAATTAACGTGATGTCAAGACTATTAAATACTTTTGATATTTCTCGCGAGGAACGTTTGAAATGTAATCAGATGTGTTCTAAACTCGAAGAATGTGTAGATTTAATGAGTAAGTCACCTAATAGCGTAGCAACTGCCGTGATTTTTATGGTGATGAACAAAACACTTCCAAAGGTTGAGATATGTGAAAAGTGTAATGTATCTATCCCAACACTAAATAAGATTGTTGTCATTGTGAAGCGTCACTTAGAGGATAACGTGTAATAAAATATATATGGTTAAATTATTTCTAAGTACACCGTGTTACGGTGGGTTATGTCTTGAAAAATACATGAAGAGTATCATACAGCTTCAACTACTTCTTATTCGTGAAGGTGTACAACTAATGCTCGACACGACTGAAAATGAAAGTCTTGTACATCGCGCTAGGAACGTCTCAATTGGTAGGTTCATGCAGAAAACGGATGCCGATTTTTTCATGTTTATTGATGCGGATGTCGAATTTGATCCGTCGTCGGTTCTTCGTCTATTACGATCCGGGCATGACATTTCCGTTGCCTGTTACCCTAAAAAGGTTGTAATGTGGGATCAAGCTCGCAAGGCTATAGAAGATGGCGACACGCGCGACATGAGTTTACTGTCGTCTAGCCTGGTCGCTAATATAGGGGCTTCTAAACGATCGGTCGTTAATGGATTTGTCGAAGTATTGGATGGACCTACAGGGTTTATGATGATCTCTCGACAGGCACTTGAACGAATGCACGAACATTATGGACCCACGTTAACGTGTAAAAATGATCACCAGAACCGCGATTTTGATGAATATTGTGCTATCTTCGACTGTATGATAGATCCGGTATCCAAGCGTTATTTATCGGAAGATTACGCATTTTGTCGGAGGTGGCAACAAATGGATGGTAAGATCTTCGCTGACATTAACACAACTTTAGGACACGTAGGTAACTTACCGTTCCACGGGTGTCTAAATGATAGGCTTAAGGCTTAGATTTCATATACTATAAACATGAAGATCGTCGCACTTATTGTCACTCGTAGTGGATCATGTAACGTAAAGACCATGCACACTATTCTACGATATAACATAAAAAGTATACAAATCCCGGGTGTTCAGAGTGAAATCGCGTTCGTGGATGACAATCCTTACGCTAAGTCTGAATGTATAGAAAAGTTTATCAAAACGCATGATCGTATATTCTTTATAGATTTTGGGGTTAACTTGGACGATAATGCGTTATCTATTGTTTTCGATACCAATGATAAGTTTCACATCGTCGTTTTTCCGACTGTCAACGCTGGGATAGATTGGGGTATGTTCAAAGACAAGGTTATTAGTGGTTCAACGGAACCCACAAATCAAATGGGATTAACGTTTGATACCGATGTCTCGACATGTATACAAGAAGATTTTTACAATGTTAAATCTACCCAAGCGAAAACATGGGTGATGATGTGTAAACCTACTCTCCGGAATCTCAAATGTAAGCGTTCGGGTAATTTTAAAATCCATCCTAAGTTGGAAACCATGTTCATAAAATTCAAGGAAAGTGGTGTGAAAATTGTAGCGTATACAGCTGCGAAGACTTTGATAACACACCAACACGAGTGTGTCGGTAATATTCTAAATTCTGCGGGTATTAAAGCTAATTAAAGATTATATTAAAAACATACGTACAATGCAACGTCTATCTGTAAACCGAGACGACCCTCTTTACAAATATGCGATATCCTACATGGAACATTCATGGGGTACGACCGGTAAAAATATTTTTCCGGGAAGTCAACCGATATCTATCGAGTATCGTCACTTTGATACACTGTCATCCAATCCATACGTTGTATGTGAAAAGACTGATGGTATACGCTTTATGATGCTGGCATTTACATTTGATAACAAAAAACGATGTGTGTTTTTAAATCGCGCACTCGAGATGTTTTCGTGTCCGCTTAATTTCAGAAAACCTGTATACGAAGGAACTATATTAGAGGGTGAACTTTACGGTGATACATTCATGTTATATGATATATTAATTGAGAATGGGAAAGTTGTGGGTCATCTCGATTTCCTATCAAGACTCAAATGTATCGAAAACGTGAAAAAAATGCTCACAACTCTTAAATATGACCCCATCAAGCTCAAAATTAAGACGTTTCATCTCATGTCGGATTATAAACAGTTTAAGGATGCGTATTTACCGACAGTTTCACAAGATATAGATGGGCTTATTTTTACACCTATAAACGATACAGTAAAAACGGGTACTCACGAAACCATGTTTAAGTGGAAACCTCGTGACAAGAATACGATTGATTTCCAGGTTAAGAGGCGGGGTGATATTTGGAAGATGTATGTACAAGAAAGGGGTAAATTGATGTTTGAATCGGAGATATCTGAGAGTCAAGTACCCGTATATGCCAGGGAGTGGATGGAAGAGGATGCTATTATCGAGTGTCAGTATATGTTTATGGACGAACCTATGTGGTGGAAACCGATTGTACGTAGATACGACAAGACTTTTCCAAACGGTCGCCGCACGTTTTATAGGACGTTGGTAAATATCAAGGAGAATATTTCAATCGATGATTTTATGAACTGTATATCATGAAGTAATAACTACCCTCGGGTGGTGGTGTTCTTTCTTCTACACGTTCGTCATTAATGAAATACCATTTGGTTTTTCTTTTTATATAAGTTACGTAGTGTCCATCATTTTGATTACCAGTGTGTAACGCACACGCACTTAAATTATACACTGTATCATTTAATACTATTTTATCAACGATTTTAATATGACTTTTAGTGTCAAATGATAGCATGAATATCGGTGGGAGTTTCGAAAAAAGCATACGCGTAGTAGCTGCATTGTATGTAATTCCATCTGTATCTTGAAAATTTTCTAAAACATTCCAATCTATACTTTTTTCTAACATTTTACCCATATCGTTATTTCCATTATACGTCATTAAATGAATACTGAAATCCTCTTCTTTCATAGTCTTACCATTGGGCCATATAGTTTCTTGTATTTTTTTACCATAAACCCAGTCCCTCACTATAGGCTGACTTCGCTCTAATATATCAATTATACATAATACTGTTTCTTGTACATCATGTTGTTCGTTCGTTCTGAAACGAGGGAACTCTTTCTGAAATGCAAATAATAAACCATTGAGATCGAGTGGTGTTTTGTCAGCTGTCCAGTATTTTTTTAGTAATAATTGATAAATAATCGTAAACATACACTGTCCATCGTATTGTTCTCGTAAAAAGTGACTTGTTAGTATGGGTATATTAAATAAACATTGTATAGATGTATTGAAATAACATACAGTTCCTTCGTTTACAAAGCCGCGCATCTTTACAATAATTGAGTGTATAACTTTAACTGTGTATATTCAACCTAAGTTGTTTAAAGAATAGCAAAGTATTAATTTTGATATGGACGTTCGAGCCGTGACCGAGACACTGTTCCCAACTATTCAGCGATACAAGGATGAACAACATATAGAAATTGAACTCCGTTTGGGTAAGTTCAATGGCACGATGTTTGATACCAATGTCGGTAAACATACATTCGACAAGATCATGAAAGGTTTGAATAAATACACCGGATGGGAAAAAATGATAGGGTCTGAACATGACGTGTTTTACCGCGATTCTGATAACGTGCGTATATCTACGGATCAGGCATCAGGTGATGAAGAAATTGTTAAAAAGGATAGGGTTATGAATCACGATTTCAAGAGAATGAGCAATACACCATTCGACGTCCGCTACAGCGTTTCGACTGAAACACCACTACCTGACATTACTGACAGGGAGATGGACAAGAAAAAAACGAAACAACGAGTCTCGTATATTCGTAAAAATTTATCAATAGATCTCACTATCATTACAGGTGATACATGTGATATGGATGCCGAAGAGTCTGTGATGTATCAGGTTGAATTTGAAATTATAGACGCTTCACGCGTGAATACTAAAGATGATGTATTCAAACTTGTTCACAAAATTAATGATGTTTTTATTATGTTGAATACTAATAAATGATACCACTACTTCTATTCATTTTGTTGCTCATCATTTTAGCACAAAATTCGAGTCAGGATAAAGGTGAAGAAGTGAGTATTTTAGGATACAAGACGAAGTATTTTCATATTTCCAACGGGGCGTCTAAGCGCATGTACGAAAATATGAAGAAAGATGGTCTTTCTCCAGAATCCCTGAAATCATTTATACAAATGGAAGATCAATTTCTCAACTTGGAACATATATCCGCGTGTTCCGGGGTATCTAAGCGGATCGAGGGGTATGGGGTCGGTGACAAAATAAAAGAAACATTTGAGATATATGACTTCTCGTATCATGCGACGCATTTGAAACAAATGGCAGAACCCCATAAGGTTATAAACCGAAATATAAGATGTTGAGTATATATAAAAGAGCTCGTCTATGCTTACCAGGTATCATACGATAAACATTATCAAAAATAAACATGATCAACCCCCTGTCATTTAATTCTCGGGTTTCTTCTATCCATTTACACATATCTTCCGCACTCATGAAATCATCCGTACATAAATATTCACGTTCCAGTTTTCCCATACCGAATTCATTATTTTCATCATCACGTTCCTTTCGTATATATGAGCATATGATATAATACACTGTATCAATCAAAGAACCACGTATACGAGATGACCAATTGGATGAATCTCTATCTATACACGTATCACTGCGTTCCCATAGAAATCTTATAAAATTTTCACGCGCGTCATCCATTTGTTATATAATTGTTCATTTCTTTATAACTCTTCAACTGTGGTACCTTTTGGGAATTTTGTTTTTTCCTTAGGGGGTGATGGTGTATTGTTTTTATTCATACCATTTTCAAGTTCCCTCGCTAAATTATTGTTCATCGCGTTAAGCTTGTTGTTCAAGTTCTTTCTTCTCTGCATTTTCCACTCTGAAACTGTTTTACGTTTGAGAGCATTGACACCCATTTTAAACGGTACACCCGCCTTATTTTTCTTTATATTTGATGCGTTTATACGTTTTTTAAGTTCAGTCACATCTGAATTGAGAGATGGCATCACATTTCTGTAAGTGTTCAGCCACTTCTTACCGTATAATTTTTCGATATCTTTCGCAATCCTAGTATTTGTGAGACCTCGTGTTTCTAATACCTTCCCTTGAGCTTTAACTTTCTTATTGACAGCTTTCGCAACCTTTTCAACCTTCTTAACATCGACCGGTAACGGTCTAGGAATGTTCAGTTTCTTACATATAGTCTCAACCGTGTCAATATCTGAAATAGGAACACCCTTGGTTATCGCGATAGGTATGAGCTGTTCCTTCGTATACGCCGTGCACGGTTTGTTATTTATGGTAAATTTACCGTAAACCTTATTTTTAATTTTAGTACATATATCGGGTTTGGTTGTTCTACCCGTTATATCGATAATTCCTAGTTTCTCTGCGACTGATACTAGTTTGGGGCGGGGTATAGTCGCACACTTCTTCGTCCCGATACGTACACCGTTTTTACCGTTTTTATAAGTCCCTTTATTAAAATAGCTAACCGCATTTCCCGTGTTATTGGTTACTTTATTTTTGACTACACGCAGCTTCTTCGCGGCTGGTTTAAAGTTCATATTTTTAAAATTAATGATCAAACCCATAACGTTTAACTCTTTTACAAGATCGCTACCAACATTATACGCAGAATTCAAATCATTTGTTGTTTTGGCACCCATAATCTGTATTTTTCCCGATCTAAATAATTGAAACCCGTAATTCTTATGTTCCATCTTTAAAGATGGTCGTAATTCTGGTTCATATGACGCATTTCTAGACCGAGAAAACGCCCGCGCTATATTGGCCAAATCCAAAACACCATTGGCTTGAAATGTTCCAACCAAAACAACGTACTTTATCGGGTTATAAAGAAACTTCGACCTAGGTGTGTACGTGTCTATGATATATTTCCGGATCATCTCTGGGTGTCGGATATTATTGTTTAAAATACCACCAGAAAATTGCATCTTTCCATTTTTATAAATCTTAACCATAAACTTACTCTCCAACCCATTTTCAAATATACGGCCATTAATTTCCGCCAAGAAATGAGCGTGTTTATTTTTATTATTAGCACTGGGTTTGACTGTGAACGTATGTTTCGCACCTATAGCCATTCGCCCATACCGCAATAGTATACTGTTTACCTCTATTCCCAATGTAGAACCAGTTGTGATAGGTTTCCGTTTGTGAGGCTTTTTATACAATATAGAATTTACATCCACCGCGTAATTACCTTCCTTAGCAGTTTGATTTACCATCCCGTTAAATATGGAAAGCTGTAAAGGTGATATTCTCAATTGTGTAAAATTTGTACGAGATAACTTAGCACCCGCAATCGCACCGATCCGGGTAGATATATTATTTCTCGGTAATCGCATAGCATTCTTCATCAATGCACCGCGTTCTTGGTTAGTGAGATAAGGTGCACGCCTTATCATGTTCTGAGACGTGATAGGTGTGTTCGAATTTGAATTTGAATTTGAATTTTCGAATTCGTTAAATAAACCCATATATTACCCCGATATTTTAATCACTTCCGACCGACATTACGGGTTTCGCTGACATATCCGTGATGTCAAGTCCGAATATAAACTCGGTACCGTTTTGTTCCATAGCAGGGAAAGTATCGTCGCAGCTCTGATACTTCATCGGTTCGGTGATTCGTCTGACTTTGATGTCCCTGGTACCAAACGGACCCGCCCATATATCCTGATTCATCGACTTGTTCAATACACCATGGAACTCTGAGTACTTTTTTTTGAAAAATTTAAGGGGGCATTTTTTATCCGGACTGAATTCGACACACGGTTCCGATAGGAACGATTCGAGAGGGCTACACGCAGTCGCCAATTGTCTTTGAATATCCATGAAATACTTGGGAACGATGTTCCATACATCCTTCTCGGGCCATTTTTGTGCGAATTCTAAATATGCACGCACGCATTTTTGTAAAATAAAAGGGATTTCGCGTTCAAGTTTGCTATCGAGTGTGGGATCCGCTTCCCTTACCTGTTTCGTGAAATCAACCGTAAGCACACGACGCAGGATACTACCAGAGTTGTCACGCCAATTTGGTACTTCGTTACCTCCCAGAATACCTGGAACAGTCCACTCAAAAGATTGCGCCTTCTCGTGCTTTACCGCAATAGACACGTCTTCACCACTCACAATAGACTGAAACTCTGCTTGTTCGAGAGCTAAGTCACCCTTAATCTCTGGTGCGATGAACATGAACCCATCCATGATAGCTGACAGTCCAAACTTTCGCTCGACGTTATTCGACAACGTTTTAACATCTTCAGTACAGTAGAACTTTCGAAACACTTTTGTGATGAGAGTAGACTTGCCTGAACGCGCAACCCCCTTTAAGAATGGAATACATTGCCACTTATCAATCTCATTCACATCATAGCACAAACGCCCACCGAGCGCGAAGATCCATTCACATACATCTTTATTAAGTTGTTGATATTTCAAGATAGAATCGAAAAATGGGGTTGGAATATCTCGCCAATCCGTGTCGCTATAGTCTTCAAACTCCATATCGAAATACTTACTACTTACGACGGTTTGGTCGAGGTTTTTGAACTCGTTCGACTCGTACGTGTAAAAACTTGCGCGCCAATGCGGGTCGTCGATGGATGAACGCACGTCGTCGAACTCCTTACCGATGAATATACCATTCTTGAATGACCATACATGACGATTCTTTTTAATTTCGGGAAATTGCATATCCTTTGTATTTTTTAAGTGTCGAATAAGATCTCCGTGACCAGGGGCTCGAGCTGTCAAATTCTTCCATAGTTCGAATTGTACTTCCTTCTTAGCCACGCCGTAAACGTAGTCTTCGATCGTTTCTAATGGTTTCCATGCGCGGGTCATGGCACCCTCACTGGTCTTAATTTGAATGCAACACTGCCCCTTGTATCTCCTGATTTGACGTCTGTACAGGTCTTTGAGAGTTTGTAATAAAGCTTGTTGGAACGGGTTCAATTCTTCAATATTCGTGATAGTAGACATCCTGAAAATGGATGGGTCGGTTTCGGGGTTAATTGGAACATATGTGGGGTTATTAATGCGTTCACTAATACGAGCGTTGCGGAATACGATTTGCCACGCGTCGTCGACCTGATCTATCAGGCGGTTAATACGAACTGACAGTTTCATGTCATTGTCATCCTCTATATCCATCATGTTTAATGTATCAGACCGATGGTACAGTTCACAGAGGCGTTCATTCATACGCTTGACTTTAGATTCTACACGTGTAATATCAATAGATACAGGTAGGCCATCCTCTGTCAATTCCTCTTTTGTAAAAAAGTTTTCATATCCGATACGATACGATAAATAGATGTCGTCGCGATTATTAATTTTCCACATATCTTCCAGTTGAACAAGAAATTTCATGACATCGTCATGAGAAAAAGTTTGGATTTGGTTCGTCCACATGGCACTGTTCGCATCGTCTCGATTTGCCGTCTCATCGATAAAATGTGTAACAGCGTCAGTCATTTTCTAATTATAGAATTCATTTTTTAAGTGGCGTTATTTCTTCTGGAGGATTGATAAAAGTTTGACTAAAATCTTGTTTTGAATTTCCATCTGGTACCCCAAATTCACGAGAGCGCTACATACGGTATCACCTTCAGTGGTTGCCAATGTCGAACCAAGAATAGCTTCCATCGTAGGTTCGAAATTATCTTCGTCTTCATCTTCATATTCCGACATATCAATATCGTCAACATTCTCAGGCTGGCTACCAGACTGAGATTCCTGTTCGGATTCGGATTCGTTCGTAGGTGGATGGGTTATGTGTTCTGTTATCTCGGAGTTGGACATTTATTTATGATGAGGAAAAATAGTGCCGTGTTTTTCGCAGCTCAAATAAAATATTGGTATATAATACAATACTCTCAAAATGGCCGGTGGTCTCATGCAACTCGTCGCTTACGGTGCCCAGGATGTTTACCTGACTGGCAACCCTAAGGTTACTTTCTTCCAGGCGGTCTACCGCCGCCACACCAACTTCGCTATGGAGAACATCGAGCAGACCGTCAACGGTACTGCCGCTAACTCCGGACGCGTCTCCGTGACCGTTGCCCGTAACGGTGATCTCGTCGCTGACATGTACGTCGAAATGAAGGCTGCGACCCTCGGTGTCATCTCCGCCAACGCTGGTGCCCTCTCCAACGAATGGGTCGCCGAGCGTGCGATCAAGGATGTCGAACTTTCCATCGGTGGTCAGCGCATCGACAAGCACTACCAGAAATGGTGGCGTTTGTACTCCGAGCTGTACCTCGACAGCGCTAAGAAGACCGCGTGGGGTAAGATGACCACTGGTTCCGTCGTCACCGCTTCCGGTGCGGAAGGTCAGGTGTTCCTCCCTCTGATTTTCTTCTTCAACCGCAACCCCGGTTTGGCGCTTCCCCTCATCGCGCTGCAATACCACGAAGTCCGTTTGGATTTCGATTTGTCGGGTGAATTCGAAATGTACATGGACTCTTCCAAGACCTTCAAGGTGTGGGCCAACTACATCTACCTGGACACGGAAGAACGTCGTCGATTCGCCCAGAAGGGTCACGAATACCTGATCGAGCAGGTCCAGCACACTGGTTCCGACACGCTCGCCGCCGCTGAACAAACCAAGCAGATCCGTCTGTCGTACAACCACCCCGTGAAGGAGCTCGTGTGGTGCGCCTCCGAGTCCAACCAGTCCAACTGTGCCATGTGGAACTTCACCCAGGATGCGGATGCCATTGTGTCCACTTCCATCGCGAACATGGACCTCGCCGGCACCAAGGTGCACGTCGACGCCGATGCCGGTAACGCCCCCAAGCTGCTGGCTGGTGCGGGTGCTACCGCGACTGCCTTCGATGAAGAGACTGTCGGTACCATCAAGACGATGAAGCTCGTGCTCAACGGCCAAGACCGTTTCAAGGAGCAGTCGGGTAAGTACTTCAACCAGGTGCAATCCTTCAACCATCACTCCGGTACCCCCATGCCCGGTGTCTATTCGTATTCCTTCGCGCTCAAGCCCGAGGAACACCAACCCACCGGTACATGCAACTTCTCGCGCATCGATAACGCGCAAGTGTCGATCGTCACCGCGAAGGGTAACACCGATCAATCCACGCTCAACATGTTCGCGGTCAACTACAACGTCCTCCGCATCCAGAGCGGTATGGGCGGCCTCGCCTTCTCCAACTAATTTGTTGGTTTCGGTTAATTAATAAAAAATATAAAGTATAATTCAATTTTAAAGTGCACGATAATGCTATTTAAAACTGAAAATCCCTAGTGTAGTATGTTAGTTATAGGTCAAACCTCGATCCTTACTTACGCAATTACACGGCGGCGAACCTATCGACAACGGAAAAAACCTTGTATCAAGAACGCCGACGCACTCAAATGTGCGGTACGTCATAGACGATGCGAAGGGTGTCCGTTTAATGATTTCTTCAAACCGGAAAAACCACTGTTATTTAAAAAATAATATTTATATTAAAATAGTATGTCTACCCTTGCCACTTGTCATGTTAGACCACCGCTCGTACCACGAACTCGTCTTATCAAGAAGAAGTCTCGTGTAGCTGTCCGTGCAAATTATAAAATTACTCTCATTACACCCGGTGGTGATGAAACCTTTGAGTGTGATGATGAAACGTACATTCTAGATGCAGCGGAAGAACAAGGTCTCAACCTCCCATATTCGTGTCGCAAAGGTTCGTGTTCTGTATGTGTGGCAAGATTAGTATGGGGTCGTGTAAGCCAGGATGCACAATCCTGTCTTGATGAACATCAACTGATGAGAGGTTATACCATGTTATGTGTGACTTACCCGAAAGATGATTGCAAACTTAAAATAGAAGTTGAAGATGAACTGTTTTAAGAAACTTAAATATAACACTCCCATTTAATATAATGTTCAAGAAAGTGTTTGACCTTTTAATTAAAGTGGATAAACCTATGTTAGGACGTTGGTCCCTTAAATCGTGTGAAGAAGTGGCAACATCCATAAATTCCGTGTATCAGAATAGGGATCATTGTGGTGATGTCATATGTAAAACACCCAAAAAGGCTTCAGAGTATAAGGATAAACCGCGATAAGTAATCATGTATGAGATTTACACTGATGGCAGTTGTCTTGGGAACCCTGGATGCGGCGGTTGGGGTGTGGTTAGTGATCAGTTTAAATTATGTGATGGACAGGTTAATACAACAAATAATAAGATGGAGATGACTGCAATTCTAAAGGCTCTCGAAGAGTGTGTCAGACGCGATATTCAAGAGGTGCGTATTTATACCGATAGTAACTACGTTAAGAATGGTATTACGTCGTGGATTAGGAACTGGAAAATAAATGGATGGAAGACTGCTACCGGGAGTGCGGTGAAGAATAAAGAAATATGGATCGAAATTGACCGAGCACGTAATAAACTGAACCTCGTGGAATGGGAATGGGTGAAAGCGCATAACGGAAACCCTAAAAATGAGGAAGTCGATAAACTTGCGCGACATTCAGCGGAGACCATAAAGAAAAATATCGCGTCACAGTAGGATGAGCGAAAAAGACCTTAGCTCGGAACCGTGTATGTGGTGCGAAAAACAAGAAAAATTATTAATAAAATGGGCTGAAAAAGCTGCGGGCTATAGATGGTTACATAATCATGCAAGACTCTTTTTCAAGAAACAAAATGATTATTTATCCTATCCGAGTATCGTGATAGCAAGTTTAACGGGTGTAGGTGGGTTTGCGGTACTCAATCCAAGTGGGAATAGTGATACAAGTAGTGATACACAAACACGAATTATTGCGATACAATACGTGTTTGCGTTTTTAAATGTTATGGGGGGTATTTTAACTTCGATAAGTAAATTCAGTCAAAGTTTGAAATTGTCGGAATCGCATTCCGCGATGTGTATACAATGGTGTAAGTTCTATAGAAATATCGATATGGAACTCTCTTTAGATGTAAAACATAGATGCGACGTTTTAGATTTTGTTATGAAATGTAGAGAAGAGTATGATAGGTTACTGGATGACGCACCGGACATCCCTGCTATTTCCATAAAAGCGTTTCATTTTCAATTCCCGAACAAGGAAAATAAACCCGATGTGTGTAACGGTTTGAGTATTGTCGTGGATGATGATACAAACTCGTTAACAAATTCAAAAAATGCTGTAAACCGATGGCTAGGCGCTTTTAATTTAGTGAAGAGGAAGAGTACGGATGGGGGGTTAACCCGTGTCGATTCCGTTTAATAACCGTACTCTAGATCACCTGGGGTGAGACTCGGGTTCTGCCTCGAGAAGAAGTTTTTCTTTCCGTGATCATGATGGGCTATCGTACTTGGGCGCGTTCGATTTATTTCCATATTATCCCGTAAATCTTTATAGTATACGCGCGCACCCCTCGCTATTATATCTTCAGTCTTGTTGTCGACATGGTTATCCATCGGAAAGTATGAATTAATGTATTTTTCCATATTTCTAACATTGATAAGGTAACACTTCATACTAGAAACCCATGAAACTTCTTCAATAGTATTTGTCACTTTCCTGTCAACTTTCCTTGAAAGACAGTGAAAGAAACACATCTCGAAATTACCACCCGTAGCATCTATAACATCTTGTACTTCCATGTAGAATTGTTTGTTTTTCACTGTAACATTATCCTCGAAAATTAACGCGTATTTAACTCCTTTATTTATACACTTCTTCATTATGTTAATGTGTCCCATATAGGCTCCAATCGCCCCCATATTGAAATAGGTTATATCGGGTCGTTTGATGGATTTGTTGTAATGCATCGCAACCGCTTGACGATAATACCCTGGATCTATATACTGTTGAAATTTTTCAGCATTTTCTATTACCTTAGTATTTATTCCATAGACTATATCTAATGGGATGTTCGGGTCGTGATTATTTATAAATGTTTTCCGTCGTTCGACTGATTCAGGGAGTGATAGTAAGAAACAGTCGTATTTTAAATAGGATTCTTTATATGTTCTAATTATTAAAATATATAAAATGATACCTAACAATGTTAGGGTTAACAACATTTATTATATATCTATATAATAAATGTATGTCCAAGTTTCAGTGATTGTTATCACCGTATTATATGGTCTTATATATGCCATGATGAATCCAATTGAATTTGGATTCAAGTCCCTTATCGACCCCTTTTACTTTTCTTTTACGACGATGGCGTCAGTTGGATATGGTGACTTCAGCCCCAAATCAACTAGAGCGAAAATGGTTGTCATGACACAACAGACACTTCTCCTGATAGAAATAGCCACTCTGATGGGGTTTGTCTTAGTTACAAATAAATCATAATTTCGCATGTAACTCTAACCAACTCAACACACTATCAGAATCTTCGTGACACCACGGATATACACTCCCGTCGTAACCCGCGAAATGAATACTGTTTACACCCGCATTTTTACATAACCCACATATCATGTCGTTATCATCGATGATCGTGTCAATATTTAACGATCTACATATATCGTCTTTCTGTATTTCGTGTGGTGAATAGCTATTCGTAAGAATCAGGTCATCGAACATACCTGGGAAGTGTTTATCTAACCATGATTCTGTATTCTCACGAGCGTGTGACTGTCTACCCGTTACGATATATAACTTATCACACTTGTCACGCATGCTTCGAATAGCAATCTCCGAATGTTGGATGGGTTTTAAATTCTTAAATGTATCGGAATCGTAAAAATCATGTACCATTTTAGCCGACTCCTTCTCCGTGATACTAAACATGTCCCTATAGACGTAATTGTATTTGTTTTTAGTGGGCATTCTCAGTTTATTGTATTTAGCCATAGGTTTAACGAAATGTACGAGTACTTCATCTATATCTATAGCAACGCGATTCATACTATTGATATAAGTAACATGTCTAAGTATCTTAATTAACAAAAATGAGCAGTCATTTCAGGGTCATTTTGAACTTCTTCTTCAGTCAAAACCCTTACTTCATCATCATAATCCTCCTCATCCTCCTCATCAGAATCCTCCTCATCATCTTCACATGCTTGGCAATATGCGTCAAACATGTGACAGATGTGTTCACCATTTTCAACCATTTTACGCACATCGGGGTCGTGCATGATATCGTCATCATCATCACACTCTACACGTTTTTTTATCTTTTCAGTTTCAAGTTCTTTGACGCGTTTCTGAAGTCTACTAATTTCATCGTCGAGTTCCTTATTAGTCCACTCGTCAAAAGCATTAGACGTGGTGATTGTTTCCGCATTCGCGTACCATTCAGGGGGTGGATCACTTCGAACCAGGGGTGGTGACGGCATTTCAACGAAAATACCGGGAGGGAGTGGGTGGCTTCGGGAACATCCCATGTTTATGATGAAAATTACATATATTGTTACAAACTTAGGTGCTATTTTTCTAAAGAATTGTCCGACCGGTCGTGAAGACATATGTATCAAGGTTCCAGTAATCACGCCATTCGCGGTCGCATAAGAAACCACCAATTAGATATTCTCTCTGTATACACGCCTTCTCTAAGGTATTCATCTTTTCCTCAGATTCCTTGACCTTCTTCTTGGCATCTTCAACACACGAGTTCCATTTCCTGTGACACTCTTCTTTGTACTCCTCGTAAATTTGTTTTTCAAACGCGGGAAGTTTTTGGAGTGTTTTGAGGGAGAGATCGTCCTGGCAGATGAACCCACGTGACGCGGAGGCCTTCTCAGCCTCGGTTCCAATTTCAAACACGATCATCTTCAGACCGTATTCCACCAGATTCTTCCAGGTCCAGAAGGCAAATTGATCGGTGCAACCACAAACAAGTTCCCTACTATCACGGGTGGGAGTCCAGAACTTATTGGTCTTATCACACCAGGTCATGACAGCCTGCCCCTTTCGCCACGTAGTCATACGCTTGATGGGGGTCCATGGACAATTGACCTGCTTGTCCCACTTCTCCATATTATTGTACTCCGCGTGCATCCGCTTCACTAATCCAAAAATCTCATCTCTGAGCTTCTGGTATTCTCGCTCTCGAAGCCGTCGATTTTCAACGGTGGGAACCTCGAAGTCACTGTCACTGTCATCATCCTCACTTTCAAATTCCGAATCATCGTCACTGTAATAGAAAGTGTCTTCGTGGATCGGTTTGTTGCCGTTCATGTGGTCATGAACGCGTTTCATTTGATCTGCCATCTTCAGATAGATACCATCAGGGATCTGACTGGCGATTTCGTCGATGCATGCCATGAGGTTTTGGAGGTCTTCCATGTTGTCAGATTTTTAGATGATAATTACAATTTTCTACCTCTACTTAGGTACAATCCATTTACGAACACCCCTGGACCAGTCGACAATTTTCTTAAGGCTCCATGATTGGTCAATATCAGTGCGTGTACGTATCTTCTTCAATTTGTACTGAACTGTACCCTTCAAGGGAGGAACTTGAATATAACCATGTCTCATTGGTAGACGTTTACCATCCGAACCCATCGTCTCTATAAAATATGGGAATTGTTTTTCGAAATACTTCCAGTGAACCGTGTCACGGCTCGATTTAGGAACATATTTATAAATCACACCCCAAATGAACTTCTTCACGTACTCGAGTCGTTCACGGGGATCTTGTGGACCGGGTTTTACCATTCCGAGATTCACCATCAAGGCGAGAAACGATTCCATATAACAGAAATGATGTTGAGAAAGTTCGTCGTATTGGGAAACAACAAAAGATTCTTCCATATTTTTCTTAGGAACACCTCCACGACCACCCGCGTAGTTCTTATTCTTGAATTCGTTAAATGACTGTGACACAAATCCACCCGTGGGTTGAGGATTTAAGTCAGTGCTGGAAGCGTTCCTCAAACGGGGGTAACATCCATGAATTGTCCCACTTGATACCTTATACCCCTTACCCAGCAGTGTCTTGAGTGGGCTCTCGAAATCGGAATCCTCATTTTTCATCGAGTCATAAATCAACGCAGTCTTATTAACATGATTAACTCGGGACATACCATAATGACCCGATCCATCTGTGAACGAATGTTCCATGAGAATATAGTCTGTACCAGTACGACCCTTAGCAGCCATGGGTCTTTTTTCCATCGAACTAGTCTTACGGAACAGAAAGCGGAAGTCTTTACCCGATTCTTTCTTGATATCTCTAGCAATTCGCTCGAATACACCATTCTTACCCTTCTTATGGAGGTAATATTTGGCAATTTCAGAAGCATCCTCTATAGCCAATAGATTACTGGCTTTTTTGTTTGTAAGAATTCGAGATTCGATGTAATCATTCTTGTCAATCTCGGGGCTTTCACCTTTGATATTGAGAAGTTTATTTTTCGTCGAAACATTTTTAATCAATTTAATGGGAACGAGTGACATATTGTAATAATCTGATATTATAATTTATAAGCTTCACTTAGGTGTAATTCTATTCATAATATCGATGTAGCGCGTCTTGTCGTTTTTAGCGGCAGTAAAAATTGTGTTCATAGTAATAGTAGAATGATTCCCGTTGTAAATTACGAGAGAATGGAGCGACTTAAGCCTCCTCCGATAACGAACATTCCGTTTAATATGAACACACTCAGTGTGGGTTTTATTATAATAGGTGGTGTGTTTTTGTACAGGCGGTACGTAGTCGTTAAGAATGCCCGTGAACGATCTCGTATTTGAGACACTCGTCATAGTCGAGATACATGTCACGTTTCATATACTGTGACATCTTTTCTTTCGGGATCGACGTTTTCTTCATGTACAAATTTTTTATTGTTTTCATGATTTTTTTACACGTTTTCATTTCATCTCTCAGCTCGGTATATTTACCAAAGAATCCTGATGACAACTGATGAATGAGAATAAATGAATGTCTTCCCATGAGTCGCTCCCCTCCTCCCAATAAAATGAAAGTCGCAGCACTACAACACGTACCCTCTGCGATCGTCACGACATTCACACGTGACGAATTCAGTGTATCCATTATACTCAAACCCGAAAAAACATCACCACCGTCACTGTGTATATGCACACGAATTGTGGGTTTGTATCCGGGTAGTTCGATGGCTTTTTTGAGTAAGTCCACCTCAAGCTTTTTAAACTCGTCTAGGAATTCTAGTGTACTTTCCGTGTCGACATCACCGTAATAATATATATCACACCCATTTACACGGACGACATCATGTTCTTCAACATCAACTTCGTCTGAACTGTCACTCATTTATTAATAACCGCATCTTCTTTTTAACTTTCGAAACTTCAGCCGGTTTGAGTTTGTTTCCAATTGCGAGATGATTCATGATATCGAAATCTAATGGTTCGAGTTTGTACTCTATTAAAGGTTTTATGTCACCAGCTATAGCATATTTTCGTAGTAAACTTAATTCATCTATACCAATTTTAGTTTGATTTTTAGATTGAATTGTACGGAGTTTATTGCTACGCATTTTATAATTTCCATACTTTGTCCATATACTACCGGGTTGTATATCATCTACTTTAATAGGTGACCCCATATTCAACTTAGGAATGGCCATAGCATGTGTAACGAAAAATGGCATACACCCCCAATCTCCTTTATACATATAATTATCATATATATCTGTTTGTGAGAGTGACTCTGTTATAGCGGCTGCATTACAATTATCTGAGCGTGTATAGTTTGTAAATATAACGTCGCACACATGCCCGTGTTCGTGAATAGTTTGCGATAAGTCAAACGGGTGTGTTCTATTTGATAATATATTTATGACAATATCTTTAGATGTTTTAAAAACATCTTTTACATGGGAAAAATTCATATAGTCAAAAAAATTGCGTATATCCCCTTGACATTCAGCAGCCGCTATGCGGGCTCTTGGATTATCGCATGCTAATGAACATATAGCATCTGGCGATCTACGGGGCACGATGATAAGTTTGAAGTTTGGTAACATGTGTACATTTGTAGAGGTTACAACGACAGACCCTCGTGTGACCTTTTCTTTTTGCTCAGAAACGCGATCTATAATCTGTTTGTGTCCGTGTATAGACGAATCGTAACCGTCAATTAATATATCCGAAGATGTATCACCTATCAAGTTCATGAATGTACTCTTTTTTTGAAAAAGTTCGGAGTGTAATTCAATCGTGTTATTTATTTCTAGTACGCTATTCACTATAAACGTTTTACCACATCCGGTTGGTCCGCATATAAATACATTTTTACCGTCGCGTATATATTTTTCCAGCAAATCGATTTCATTTTGGTGAAGCGTTTGTGGCCGCAACTTTTTTTGTGGTACTCTTTTAATGAAAGAGTCCATTACTGACGAACTTACTGATCAAGCTTTAGATATTTTTTTGGAAAGTGATACAATTCATACAAGGATACTCGACCCTGTTAAAAGAAAGGTTCTTCCTTATTTGATTTGTATTGGTATCTTTAACGTGATGTTATTCATAATGGTTGCCTATCTCACACGTCGTCTTTCTAAGATTTTATAACAACGTCACTCAATTCAAAACCACCACTTTCATTCCGAATTGCGTTCAGATCTTTTTTCAATTCGTTTCCCATTTCATCTTCGCTTATAAACATGTCAATCGGTTGAATGTGCATTATTTCTGGTTTGAAAATTCCATTATCATCCGGGAATTGTTTTTCGAACGCCTGAATGACGAAGTATGGAATTGGTGGAGACTGTTCTATCAGTTTGTCGTATTCGGCACGACACGTATCTATCATGGTAGATCCGTCGCATGACCGTTCTTCGATTGGGAGTGTTAATTCTAGGCGAATTGTTCTCGAAAGTTTACCGTATTGAAGTGAAGCAACTCTGTTTCCTTCCATCATCTCACTTATTTTTAGGAATTGCATCACCGTGGCGATTATACCCGCAATCAAATTCAGCCCACCAATCACGGCAGGTGCTGCACCCCTTATACTAGCAGGTAGCGAACTTTGTGCGAAGTTTGCGGTCCCCGTCACTGTAGAGAGGATAATTACAGGCAGTGAGAAATTCATGTTTTGTTTTTTATAGATTAAAAACGCGTGATTATGCATGTACCTATAACACGCAGACGCTTCACCCCATGTCTTTAGTATCTGTTCCTGTTGAGGAGACCACACGAATTTATTTTTTGAACGCGCTTTCTTTTCTTTGTCCATATTAAGAGATGAATATTATTTTTATCATTCACACCATAATTTTTATATCGTCGCTCGTCATCCCGTTTTCGAGTAATGTTAATTTTTTGAAAATGTATTCAGTCATAATACCATTTGTATTTTTTCACTGGGCCATCAATGATGACACATGCGCATTGACACTCTTAGAATCTCGTTTGACCGGTGTAGAAGAAAAACACACATTCTTTGGGCGATTGATGAGTCCTATATACAATATGGATAATAAGACGGCTGGACAAACTGTAAAAACAATATTATTCCTACTATGGCTTATGGTTCAACTTAAACTTGGGATACTCCCACGTCCTAAAATATTTTCCTAGGATATATAAATGAAACGTAAGAACGCGAACGCGACTGGGTATGCGTTAATCGTCATACTTTTGGGTATAATTGGGTACCTTGTACTAAGACCCAAACAGATCATGCGAGTTGAAGTTCCGGTAAATGTACCTTTCCCTCAACCCATACGCCAAAGAGAACCAGTACGCAGAAGACAACCAGAATTTAGAGACCCGCCTATAAAGGACTATAAACCTGGACATGTTCAGCAAATGGGGGTACTCTTGGGTGAAGATAATGAGACACTTCCCTTATACGGTAAGGAGGTGAATGGTCGTAGAGATCAATACCATTACTATACATCGACGCCTGGTCAACAGATATACTCGATACCCGTCACACATGATGGCCGTGACTGTATGGATGATTTGGGATGTAAGGAGTTATACGGCAATGAGAGTATAAACGTTTTGGGTAAAGCCGCACCGTATCAGGCTAAATTATACAGAACCGATCATTTCTTTTAAATAAATGTGATACCGTAACGCTTAGACATGAATCGTTTAGCTCCATCCATCGATGGTTTACTCCATAAAAGCCATCTCGACCAAAACCCTGCCGTCTTCATACCACCTTTGGTCCACGTTTCACCCATGCGTCCGTGACGCGCAAGATACCGTTTCATACGTGATGGATCTTTGTGAATCGTGTAGTCTGAATAGCCTTTACCTCCGAAGTCGACACGCCCCCCGTCTTCGAATGTGACCCTGTATTTCTTTTTCGGATTTGGACTCCTTTTCAGAGTGACTTTCATATATAAATACAAAATATTAAAATGTTCGTCTATCGTATACCATGCTGAATATTAGCAAACCAACGATTATCAGAACGTTTGTTATTTCTACAATCGTATCTTTCTGTGTATTGGCTTTCGTTATGTTATTTTCTAAAAAGAACGATACGTATAATAGATTCCCTGAAATATATAATGAAGTGCGTAAGAGTGTAAAAAATACAAAACCCACACCCGAACCCATGCCTAAACCTAAAAAGTCAGTTACAATCGATGAAACTATTCAAAACCCCGTCGTTGTTGAAGAAGCTGTCGAAGGGTACCAATTTCCTTAAACAGTACCCATTTTTTTATAACTTATTGTATGTCGGTGTACGTCGCCACACAATTGAGTATAATATGCTTGACGTTGTATGTGTCCCGTTCAAAATTGAAAACGAACGTCACACACACAATCCCAGAAATACCTATCAACATAGATGATTTCACGCAGAGTACAATTCTAGAGAATAACTCTATGAATAAACGAAAAGAACACCCAACGTATAGACCGGGACCTCGAATAAGTAAGACATGCGGTGTAGATCGAGACTTGGTATTGGTGAATAAATCTAATTACCATGTAAAATTTATCATAAAAAAGGTTTCGTGGTGTAAATGTTTCATGTCAGCCATAAAAATTGCATTACCTTCTGGTACTGGTATTGAGGGTAGTTTTGAACATAATAATGAGGATGAAATCCAAGAAGTTACATTAGCGCCAATGACAGATACATACATTGATCACGTAATTCAAACACTCCAGAGTAGGTATGTACTCGTTACACTCGAGCTGGATGGAAAAATTATATTCACGAATCGGAAAATGGGCGCATACGATAAGTATACATGCCGCGACCACTTAATTTTGCGTGTATAAAAAAAATATCAGGTGATAATAGATGTCAGTTAGGACAGCGAAGCAATTCAAGTGTATCTAGAAAATTGTTAAATGCTCGTGCAAATATTTGGAAGGATCTGGGACTTAAGTAAATTCCTAAATAATATTAAATAAACAAAATGAACTCTCTAGACGAGACTGTTAAAAACGCTACGGCGATCATGAGTCTCGTGTGGAGTGTAGGTAAAATGCAAAAGTGGGTAAGGGGATATTAAGCGAATGACTTGGTGGTTCCCTCCTCCTTTCTCTTCTCACGACACGCGTCATTCTTCTCCTTCTTCTCGGCAGCCTTCTGGGGGTTGGCCTTCGCCTTATTTTCCTGTTTGATTTTCTTCTTTTCGGAGTCGGTGAGCTTATCCTTTGTATTCTTATCGATCGCCATCCTTTATAATACTATATACATTTAATTCTATAAGCCTATTCACAATTTCACCTAAGTGGTACAATGATATACTAAAATGTAAATGTTTGCACAAACCCGATTTGTATACCGTGTTCCAACTCCTCGTTTTAGGGTTAGGTGTAAGGCTAGTGCGAGTATACATCGTCTGAGTGATGAGAATAGCAAAGCTATCAATCAAGTACACGCGAATAAAATGTTACACGTTCTCGCATTTGAAAAAAATGGGAACGAGGGAATTTATTCAGTCATGGAACGAACCGAGACTGGTGAAGAAATAAATCAGATTATCGCATTTCAAACGTTTGACGAGGCGTTTCGTTATAAAATACTCCTCGAAGCGGATACAGAATTAAAACCTCACGTCGAATTCGTGTCACAATATGAATTGAACCATACGTGTACCATTGGAAAGTACGCGTGTCGTGTCGTCAATATAGGTTCACTCCTCATACCGCCAACGAAAACGCGTCAAGTTACAGATTGGGAGGTGGACATGGATAAATATTTATGAGCATATATGCCCAGCTAGATAGAAAACAGTTTTAAAAGATTTATTACATTCACGACAATTCACCGTACCCATATCGCGGTCAATTAACCTATTCATATCGTCCGTTTCGTGGTATCCCATGTGTCGTATAAGATCTTTCATATCATCGTGTATTTTTCCACATAGATTACACGAACATTTCAAATTTCTGTTGAAATCAACCTTATAAGTGGTACTAGATCCAAAACACAAACACATACCTGTTAATACCGACCATTTTACATATGGCGTTCAAACAATATGTATTCCGGGAATATGTTTTTCAGTCTATTTTTATGTTTCATGTATATGGTAAGTTTTTCATGATTTGACATAGACTCGGTAAAAAAGTCTATTTTTTTCAATTCGTGGTGTACTTCGAGCTCTATACGAAACCCCCTACTACGCTCGGGGTGGAGATCTCCGAGTAGTTGCCAGGTTTCATTCCTAAACGCACGTTGACCTTCAGTCGCGAGTAGATCTTCATCTAATTTCAGTGCAGAATACCAATGCCATCGTCCCTGACGAGGGAGCCTTCCTAAAGTATTTATACGCCACGCCGCACTCATTTATATAAAGTATAAGTATTTCTTTATTGTATTTAAATCTATTCACTATCACTATCAGTCTCTTCAACTTTTACATGATCGAGTTCTGGACAACACTGCGCAAATCCATCATAAGTAATTTTACACGAACGACAGTAATACCAAATCATATTAATTATTTTTTACGAAATAGTAACTTAAGTACATGTGGTGTATGTATAATATAAAATGGTTAAATATTCCACCGATGTTATCGACATGATATCCAAAATCATAGAGGATTTAGAATATACACAAGGTGAACTTGAAGATGATTGTAAATTAACTGAAATCGAACATATGCAATTAATAGATGCTAATCATGGGCATGTTATCAGAAAGGTATTACTTAGCATATCTATGGGTGTCAATGGGTTTTTAATGGCAGCACTTATATTGTACACGACGCAGATGAAAATGATGTGTAATTTAACATTTTAAATGGTATAAAGGGTATAGTTATAGTATAAGTAAATGAACCTTCTCATCAAGCGTCTTTCCGATAATGCGATTCTACCCACACGCGCATCCCCTGGTTCAGTCGGATATGACTTGTATAGTACTATCGATATGTATATCCCTTCAATGGAACGTGGTATCGTGAATACGGGTATCGCCGCAACAATTCCACTCGGTGTATACGGTCGTATCGCACCTCGGTCGGGTCTCGCTGTAAAGTATGGGATTCAAACTGGAGCCGGTGTTATTGACCCTGATTATACAGGTGAATTGAAGGTTATCTTATTTAATCATGGAGGAGAAAAGTTCGAGATTAAACAAGGGGATCGAATCGCCCAACTTATTTTAGAAAAATGTGAAACACCCTCCATCGAGGAAGTCACTGCTATTGAAGATACTGAACGCGGAACCCGTGGATTCGGTTCTTCTGGTTAATTAATTCGCAAATGCTACACCAGCCATACCATCCTTAATTCTCAGGATGTTATAGTTGACAGCGTAAGCTCTAACAACGGCGCCGCCCCTGTATGTGGTTCCATTGAGAACCAACTTGGCATTATCTATGCGCGAGAAGTTGAGCGAACCCGTAGGTTGTGACTTGTTCATTGTCAGACAGAATGGCCACGTAAACGTGGAAGTGGTACTTAATACGTCCGGGGCGAGCACTGAGCAGTGCATTTCGGGGACGACATTATGGTGGTATGTCGATGACATGTCCTCGAATAAGGGTGTACCGTTGATGTACAGGGTCGCCGTATCGAATGACCAGTTTGTGGACCAATTGGTATTGTCAGCTATAGACGAAACAACGTGAAGTGCCTTGACGGGGTGGTTGAAGTACGTGAGATCCACATCCGTGTCAGTCGCTGACATTGGCTGGTACTGTACTTGAGTGATGAGAAGTTCGTGCTCGTGGTCAACCACCATTTTGCGCTCTTCCGTGTCGAGATAGACGTATGTAGCGTACACTTTGGGTGTGGAACCTAGCGTAAACGTCCCCGATCGGCATTTAATGCGTAACTCCACCTGATGGTATTGAAGCGCTGTAAGTGGGAGCGACTTTGTCCAGTCTTCGCTGAAGAAGAAAGGGATCATGTAATGATCGGCGTGAGCACCAGTTCCCTTCGCGTTTTCGGGAACTTCGTCGAGTGTCACAGCGCATGTAGCCTTAGCCTGATCCTGTTTGTACAAAGCATTGTGCACACCCTGGATGTAAAGGGAATCGAGGCGAGTTACTTCCTGTCCACCGATCCAAAGAGAAAATTCGGTCACACTCGTATCAGTCGATTTGAAGAAACCGGTGTCAACATCACGAGTCGCTCCGATACCTGTGGCTTCTACCCAGATGTAACTGAGTAAATCACCCTTTGTACTCAAAGGGATGCTGACTTCGTTACCTGAACCGAACACCCCGATATAGTCGAGACGTTCTGGCTTGATAGCGAAATTCGTATGGCGTTTGTAGTTTTGATGAAAAAATGAAACTTGGGGGTCCCCAGTGATGTATACATCCTGAGCTCCCTTCGACACGAGTTCGGTCAACGCAGCAGACATTTATTAATAAACGATATTAAAATTTTAGCTCTATAACTTAGTAAGTAGGATGGTACAATTTCAGGTTCTCACCTGGGATGCCCGCGACGAAGATGATGATCACATCATACGTATTTTTGGTAAGACGATGAAAGGGGAGTCCGTCTGTGTAACGACGAAATTTATTCCATATTTTTTTATAAAAATTCCGGGTACGATGACACCTAATTCACTTATACAATATGTAAAGCGAACGTGTCCGGATATAATTGATATTGACGTTGTTGAAGCAAAAGATATGGAAGGGTTTCAAAATGGGGAGAAGAGTTATTTTCTTCAAATTCACTGTACGAATCTCCTTTCTCGACGTTATATAAGTAACCGATTACGAAAATTCATAACCGGTGTGTCTCAGAAATTAAAGATTTTTGAAGCTAATCTCGACCCTGTATTACGATTGATGCATCGCACTGGTATTCAATCTACGGGCTGGGTAGATACAGGTGACTCATGCGAACCTGCGTCTTATACGAAAGTTGACATAGATTTAAAATGCGAGGATTGGAGAAGCCTAAAACCATTTGATACGACAGATATTGCCCCGTTTGTAGTCGCCTCGCTCGATATTGAGTGTCACAGTTCTACTGGGAAATTCCCCGACCCATGTGTACCTGGAGATGCGTGTTTCCAAATTGCGATATCACTCGTGCGTTTTGGCGAAGAAGAACCATATGATAAGACATGTTTATGTTATAAGGAGACTGATCACAATCTAGATGGGTGTTCTATTGTAAGTTACAAGTCTGAGCGCGATCTCTTGATGGGTTTTAGTGAATATATCAACAGTCATGACATAGATATTATAACCGGATGGAATATCTTTGGATTTGATTTAGAATATATTATGGAACGTGGTATGTTGAACAATTGTCCCTTGGCTTTTTATCGAATGAGTAAATTGAGAGACTTTACGTGTACATTATCTCGTAAGAAACTTTCTTCGAGCGCACTAGGGGATAATGAATTGAAACTCGTACCAATGCCAGGAAGATTTATTTTTGATTTATTCCATGAGGTTAAACGTGAATATAAATTAGATTCATATAAACTGAACAATGTTTCTCAAATTTATTTGGGAGACCAGAAGATTGATATGCCACCGAAAGAAATGTTTGCGCGGTTTGTAAGGGGAGATCCAAATGAATTACGTGAAGTTGCTGAGTATTGTATAAAGGATACACTTTTACCACACAGACTGATTGCCAAGTTATCAACATTGATGAATTTATTAGAGATGGCTAAAGCCACATGGGTACCACTAAGTTACTTAGTTGAAAGGGGGCAGCAAATCAAAGTGTTCAGTCAATTGACTAAAAAGGCTCGGGAGATGGGGTTCAAGGTTCCGGCCTATGAATATGGTCATATGGATAACACTGGATACGTGGGTGCGACGGTCCTGGAAGCTCAATCCGGTGCTTACTATACACCGATTACCGCACTCGATTTTGAAGGTTTATACCCATCTATCATGATGGCGCATAATCTATGTTATTCTAGTCTCGTTCGAGATAGTAAATACGATAACTTACCCGGTGTCGAGTACGAACGATTCGGTGAGCATACATTCGCACAAAATGTACCGAGTATTTTACCAAGTATTCTATCAGAATTGAAACAGTTTAGAAAACAGGCTAAGAAGGATATGGCGAATTCGACAGGCGCGACTAAGCAGATGTACAATGGTAAACAGCTCGCGTATAAGATTTCAATGAACTCCGTGTACGGTTTTACGGGTGCATCTAAGGGAATTCTTCCATGTGTCGCTATTGCTTCTACCACCACAATGAAAGGACGTGACATGATTGATGAAACTAAAAAGTACGTTGAGACGAATTATCCTGGTTCCTATGTTCGTTACGGTGACACCGATAGCGTGATGATTGAATTTGATGTAGGTTCTCGTACCGGAAAAGAAGCTATAGAATACAGTTGGGAACTGGGTGAAAAGGCTGCGAACGAATGTACAAAACTATTTAAGGCGCCTAATAATCTCGAATTGGAAAAGGTATATTGCCCTTATTTTCTATATTCGAAAAAACGATACGCGGCCAAACTTTGGACAAAGGGTAAGGATGGTGAAATGAATATGGATTATATTGATGTAAAGGGTTTACAGTTAGTTAGACGGGACAATACACCACACATGCGTGCGGTGTGTAAAGAACTTCTCGATGTAATATTGGACAGTGCGGATACGGTAGAGCCTAAGGCATTAGCGCGTAAACGAGCAGTTGAACTACTTGAAGGTGACGTTCCAAACGAAAAACTTGTTTTGAGCCAAGGTCTTTCTGATTCATATAAAGTAAAGGGTGAGAAAGTATCTGTATTAAGTGACCATATAGTAGATATCAATCAGGCGCATGTTCAAGTGGTGAGAAAAATGCGCGAAAGGCAACCGGGTTCGGAGCCACAATCGGGTGATCGTGTACCGTATATATTAGTGAAAACTGGAGACGATAAATCTCGTGCATTTGAAAAATCGGAAGATCCCGTGTACGCGAAAGAGCATAATTTAGAGATTGATTATCCATATTATTTTTTGAACAAGTTCTTGAAACCTGTATGTGATCTTCTAGAACCTTTATTTGAAAACGTGAAGGATGATATATTTGGAGAATTACTCCTTAGAGCTAAACCTCCTAAAAAAAATAAAAAGAAAAATGAAAGTGATGGTTCGTCTAAACAATTATTGCTGAGTGATATATTTAAAAAAAAGGCGGTATGATAATACATGTCAGGTATCATCGATCAAATTACTGTTCTGATCCAAAAAGAAGCGCGTCGACAGAATGAGGAACGTGAGAAAGATTCGAAAGAATATATTCGTGAACAAGGGAAACAATTCAAAGAAAAAATAGCGCATGCCGTTCACGACCATAAAGAACAAAATATCAAAACAACACGGGAAATTGCTGAGCGATACAGAGAACAAATACAATCTCTAAAACGAGATCATAAAACGACTATCGCTAAGCTAGAAAGAGATAACCATGAATATATATGTGAAGTTGTTCAGAAAGTGTCTTCCATATATTCAATTCCAATGAAAAACGTGCGACGCGATTTAGCACCTGCAAATGATATACATTGTCTAGGTATACGAAAAAATGGTAAATTGTGTGTAAATCGTGCTATTCGAGAGGGGTATTGTTGTATACATGTAAATGACCCTCGTCCATGTACACCTCTTATCATGCCAAATGGACCATTACGCCATAACCACCCATTTCCTTCTGGTTTTATTTCGGGATGTCCAGCATGCGAAAAAACTCAAACAAATGAAGTTAGAGAAATAACTTCTATTATGTAATAATGAAGAATGAATAAGTCTGACATTCTTTTATCATCTATCAACACGTTTTATACTGTACCCGAGAATAGAGCTACACTTATCGAATTATTAAATAAAACGGGTGGTATTTCGCTTCGAAATTTGGAGTGGTTTATTACTAATTATTCAAAGAAAAATAACCTATCATACGAGACTACCGATGGACGTTTATTCAGTGTTCATTGTGCTTATAAGTCTAGTTTAGATGGGTACAGTAAAAAGTTATTCGATCCTTTCTGCCGAGCGGATAAAATAACATATAAAGTTCCAGGTACACCTGATGAAATCCATACGACTGTAGCACAGTTGAATTTTATCAGATGGTGTATTAAAAATAAGATTGTCGAGTATATTCGCATGCATCATACCGTGTTATTTAATAAGCAAGTGACATAAACCCTCCATCAAACGTGAATGTTTGATATCCGACATAATATAAATGTAAAGTGTAAGTATCCACCAATCCCGCTCTCAAAATCACTTCCAATAACGTACGATCCGAATTCAATTTACTGAAATCCAGACTTCCCGATGGCTCCACATTAATAGGATTCATCGAGAAGGCATACGTGTAAATATTTCTATTAGGTCGCGATAACCTACAGTTATTAGGGACAATGAATTTATAGTAATTATGGTCAGCGAGTGGTATATTGGGTAAATCCTGTCCATTTATATATATCTTCGCCGAGTCCATGACCGCTGTACCTAACTCATTAAATGGCGAATAAATAGCAGCTTGTGAAAAGTTGAATCTATTTAAGAATGCACGAGATCGTATACTTGCTTCACTTCCAATTGTATTTTCGTCTTCAAATGTAGTCTTTCGTAAAAACCAATTAAGTGTTTTTACTGGAATGTTCGGGACGAGTTGTAATTTAACTGAATTTTCACCCACAACTGTTTCCACTGTCGGGTGTTTTTTTACAACGTCTGTTATCATTGTCTGTTTCGTTGTCATTAAAAACGTGCGTTCTGGTTGAGATACGGTCAATTCTTCTGTTATTATATCGAACTCTTTTACTATAATATTCTTTGAATTTATAGTATCACTCTGTAGATTATTTGTAAAAAACGTAATTGGACGGAACTTTATTTCGAGTTCAATTTTTTGTTTGTGTACGGCACACGTTGGAAAATATGGTCTATTCGGAGAATTTGAATCGTATTCATCACCTTCGTATTTACGCGAAAAGAACATTGGTATAGGTATCATGAGTTCAGAATTGTACCTGGATAACGAATAATCATTTGCGTGTGATACATCATCCGCCTGATTACGATTTATTGTGTATCGTTTCGTACGTTTCTCGGATGCGTCGAGATATAATTCATCATAAATAACACCCCAATCATCATGATATTTATCCACTTCCAACTCATCAACTGTCATCGTTACGCTCTCTATGACATGACGCCCGAGTTGGTCTGCTATATTTGAATTTGAATTCACAGCTGGAAATGTCATGTGTATATACATATTCGACAACAAATCGCCCATATTCTGTGGGTTTAATGAAACTTTCACCGTTTTACCAAAAGGCCAAGTTGATAATCCTGTTTCTGAAGATGGTCTGGGTACGGTTTTACGTTTATGAAATTTTGTAAAGTTTGAATGTTGCTTCGTTTCATATTTAAAAAAGGAATGTTCTGGATCAGTTCGTAAAAGGTATGTATCCTGCTGACCTATAGCATTTAGAGCTAAAACAGCCGCTTGATCGGGACCTTTTAAGTCCATACTTATCTACTATCTATAAATTTTTAATATCATTTTCCCACATATTTACCGGTGATGTCGCTGTTGTTAATTGAAGTTCCCATCTCAATTGCTTCACCTCTTCGAGTAACGCTGTTACACGTTCATCCGTGTATTCCACCGTCCTTATGTTTAACAAATAATCGTAACTCCCGTCAACTTTTGGAAACGTGTGTGACAATTCTACTTCGAGGTCTCGTTTTTTGCGCTTGAACACTATTAACGCTCCACTGATAACCATCGTGACAAATTTCGCACGATGATTATACATGTCAACTTTTTCCTGAAGAACCTTTATCATATGCGCCTTGCGTTTAATGTAGTACTCGTAACGAAGCTTGATAAAATCCATCAAGATCAGTTCAGCACTTCCATATTTATGAATTCCTTTCGTGGGGTGGAAAAGATGCATATTCGTCGTACGAATTGTTTTTTGTAATTTCAGATCCTTCATAATATCCTTACCCGCGTACCCCTGAATAACAAAATCAACATCTTCGGTTGTACTATTATTGGTATACGAGTCAATAACCTTCTTTTCAGCGAGAGTGTCGAGATGTTCCTTATAGTCCTGTGTCCACCGACCGGGAGGTAATTCAATCACCTTGACGGTAGTCCCGATAACTTTCCATACTCCCTCTGTCACCCATGTATCATTCTCGTAAAAGACACGACCCTTAAACCCCCTGAACCAAGGTTCCATCCTTTGAATGCCTTTACCTGTAATAAAACTGAGTATATTAGCTGCGATGTCCTTAGGGTTAAATGGGGGTACATAGCAACTAAACCCTGTACCAATACCTTCCGTGCCGTTCACGAGAACCATGGGTAATGCTGGCATGTAAAATTCGGGTTCAATAGACCGACCGTCATCGTCCAAATAATTGAGTATCGGATCATCCTTGGGATCGAAAATCTTTCGAGCACTGTTAGTCAAGCGTGTAAAGATATATCTTGTCTGCGACGCATCTTTACCACCCATAAGTCTGGTTCCAAATTGACCACACGGTTCAAGGAGGTTAATATTATTTGAACCTGTATAATCATTTGCCAATTTGACGATAGTTTCCGCGAGGGATACTTCACCGTGATGGTATGAACTTTTTTCTGCTACATACGCAGCCAGTTGTGCGACCTTCATCTCATCACGTAAATTCCTTTGGAAACATGAATACATGACTTTACGCTGTGAAGGTTTAAGACCGTCTGCTACGTGTGCGATAGATCGTTTCAAATCCGCGAGACTGAAATTAACAAGATCCTTGTGTACGAAGTCTGTAATAGCCAACCGTTTGACATGCCCGTATGGTACTTCAAGCTCGCGCGCATCCTTTGCCGTACTTTCGAGGAGCCAGACCTTTCTATCATCCGCTTTCTTCTTATCGAATGCGAGTACGATTGATTTATCTGTCATGACATCCACTTCAAACTTCACTGTGAGTTCTTGTATTTTTTTGAAATATTCGCGAGCTTCTACCGATGTAGATGTACCGAGACCCTTATAATACTTGATACGCCATCCATGTTTTCCATCTCCATACCATGTTCGAAATGCTGAATCCGTATAAAATGATTTCGATTCTGAGCCTTTGGTCGCCTTAATGATGGGTGTAACCATACTCACAACAAATCCCAGTTTCAAGAGACTTGGCCAAAAGTAGTGAATCATATTGAGAATGAGACCCTTAATATGACTTCCGTCGTTATCTGCGTCGGTCATGATCATGAGACGCCCGTATCGAAGTTCAGAAACATCTGTATACTCTTTTCCTTGTTGAAGCCCCAAGATTTTCTTGAGATCATTGAACTCCTGGTTTGATGTGAGTTGTGATACCGAGACATCGCGTACATTCTTACATTTACCTCGAAGTGGGAATACACCATAATGGTCGCGACCAACCACCGAAAGACCGGCAACTGCGAGGGTCTTCGCGGAGTCACCTTCTGTGACGATGAGGGTACACTTACCCGATTGAGCGGTTCCAGCTTTATTGGCATCATCTAATTTAGGAATACCTGTAATCTTAGATTTACGCGTACCATCAGTCTTTTTGAGTTCTTTCATTTCCTTGAACTTTGAAAGTGCTGTAAGTTCATCTGCGATACCAGTTTTGAGAGCATTCTTCACGAATGTTTTGGGTAATTCAAACCTACTTCCAAAGTGTTGTGATTTGGTTGTACACTCCGATTTAACCTGACTAGAGAAGTTCGGATTCTCTAGCGTTGCCTTTACGAAGATTGTAAAGGCGTTCTTAACCTGTTGTGGTTTGAGTTTAATTTTTTTTGCCATGTCTTCAATAATACCATTTGCGATAATCGTCGTGACGTGATCAACATGTGTACCACCACGTGAGGTACAGAGACCGTTCACGAATGATACTTGTTCCATTCCATTTTCAGATGGACCTATACATACTGACCAGCGATCACTTGTCATGGAGTGAACATTCTCCACACCGTCATGCATCTTCGCATACGCTTCGAAGTTTTGTTTTGGTAACGTTTCATTGTTATACTTGACCTTACAGTTGGGTGAGGTGCATATGTTTGCATCCCATACTCTTTTTTCGATAATTTTAGTGATACCCATATCCATTTGTTTCATACCAAAACGCTTCCAGTCAGGTCTGAATGAAACGGATACAGATGAAGTTGCGCCGTTGAATTTTTTAATTTTCGGGGGGTAGCATGTTGTCATGTTATCAAACCATTCCTGTGTATATTCTTGTTTTGTTTCGGAATCCTTGATGATGACAGAGAACCAAGTGGAATAAATGTTTGCAAGTTTAGCACCGTACCCATTGCGACCACCGACTACGCGTTTTTGTGTGTCATCATAATTGGTACTCGTGAGGAGATGTCCGAAAACGAGTTCGGGGTTCCATATACCTTCTTTGACATTCTCACGGATACTGATACCCCCTAGTGGTCCGTTGTTGTCCACGGTAATCATACCATGTTCCATATCCGTATTGATTGAGATTAACGAAACATTTTTGGGATGCATGGAGTTTCGGTCGATGGCGTTGACGAGAATTTCATCAAAGATTTTCAAGAGTGCCGGGGAATACTGGACAGAAGCCTTCGCAAACGTATCTCCATTCAGAATCCAATACGGTTCACGGACGAGGTCGACGGGACCGACATACGAGTCGGGTCTTTTGAGAACGTGTTCTATATGAGTGAGTTTTTGTACGTTTTCCATATTTTCTTAGTTTTATTACAATTCTACACTCTAACTTAAGTAGTATTCTTCTTCTTCTCTGCTAGATATACTCGCCGACTGTATATGTAATCTCATGTATTCACCTACCATACCCGCGTCAAGGTTGGCATATGGTAAAACCTTGTCGTGTATATACTTCAACTCACCCCTGACGATATCGGGGTCAACTAAAAAGAACTCTCCGTTATTTGCCCTCAGATGATTGAAGCGCGCATGCAAGTACATCTCAATCTTTTTTGTTATGTATGAACAAACAGTTTTTTTACCATTTTTTTTATTTTTGAACTGGGTATTGAAGAGTGTGTGCATTTTAAATTTTTCATAAACACCCGAGTTTAGAATTCCTAGACGAGAATCGATCGAGGTACACATCCCAATTTTAATAAATTTTTCTTTGAAACACGTGTTGGTCAAAATATAAATAAACCCACGATCATGTGTGTCGTCGATTGTCTCTACATTTTCGCGTGGTTCAGAATGTCTGAGATATTTCAAAACTTCAACCTTCGATCTAAACCGTGTACCTTCAGGTGTGAAATAATAGTGATCAACTTGACCACGACTGGCACCATCTTTACGTTTAACACTTTTGATAGTCCAATTAGACGGCAGTGTGAGACCATATTTGGATACGTATTTGTTGAGTTGTTCCATTTTGATTGCTTATATTACCACTTTAAAATGTCGACTTAGGTTTGATTAATCCTCTTTTGTTAGCTTCACGTATAAGTCCACCGAACCAGTGTAAAATTTCCTTCTCACTTTTAGATTTACTTTTGGGTAAAACGTTACGACACTGACCGAGTTCTCTCGATCGTAATGCTTCTAGTGACGGTCTTGGTTTATGTGTAAAGCACGAATAACAAATAGGTTTGACTTTTATACCACTTCCCATGAACGAATAGAACTTTTCATTATTATATGTGAATATTGGACGTATATGTTTGTAGTATCGCACAAAGTTCTTATTATCTTTTCCGCGTGTACATATCTTAGGGTTTAATGGGACATTACACACATTACATATAGAGTACCAGGATAGTTGCATACTTATCAGTACTTTAAATGTAACTTAAGTGGATAAATCTATATGTATATTCAAGAAAATTGAAAATGACTACTTACGAGGAATCTATTCGTTCGGCACTTGTGGTACGTAAGCAAGATACCGTCGACGATGCGTGTGAGCACCTTGGTCGAAGTATTATGAAGATGAAACAGAAGTATCAACAGCACGCAGATAAAAAACAATCCCGAACACTTATTTTTCTTGACGAGATGCCAATACAAGTTCGTGAAAGTAAACACGTGAATAAAGTATGTCAGGCACTTACACTGAAAGGAAATATGTGTACGTTTAAATCTGTAAACGGATCTTTCTGTAAAAAACATAGTTTGACTAAGAATGAGAGTGTACTAGGTAAAAAACCGAATTTGAACATGTAATATTATTTTATTGATATACTATAAATGTTAGATCAGGATACACTAAAGCCTGTCATTATTTCGATGATCGTGTATATGATTATCGCTAAGATGATTCCCGAATTTATTAAAAAGCCCACCGGTGTTGCGTTTATAGATGATATTAACATGATGCTGATAGCTCAAAAAGGCTCACTCACATCCGGCGCTATCCTTACCGGTCTCGTGATGTTCATCACTGGTTACGTTGAAAGCGAATTCCTCTAATACATTTTCTTTACCCACAAGTCTATGCGTGAATGTGTGCTCCATTACACGAATGTCATTTTCGTATGCGTGTTTCATGAACTCTAAGAGTTGATCGAAGTTTGGTTTCCCCCATTTCATACCCCTTTTGAATAGGAAATCATCGTCACTTAATTCTTGAAGATCACACTCAATCGTATACGGTGTTTTGATATATTCAGGCGCACCGCCATAATTCGTGATAATGACCGGTTTATTTCTGATCGCCGCTTCTATTGCACCCATTCCTACACCTTCAGAGCTAGAAAAACTCACATAGCAATCACTTTTCCAATGTATCTCATCCATCTCGTCGTCTGAAAGCAGACCATTAATTACTTCTACACGTGGGAATTGTATATCGATATCTTTATTACACGTGGCCTTTACCAGTAGACGTGTATTCGGTTCATTCAACCGCACGAATGCTTCGAGAATATTTTTAAAGTTTTTACGTTGATCCATCGCATTTCCTATGAAATAGAATGTATACGGTTTTGGTTTGGGTGTTGGTATATGTGCGTGTAAGACCTTGAAAATAGTATTTGGAAATTGTTTCGAAAATACACGCTTACAGAAATCACTGGGAACCAGTACAGTTTTAAATTCATCCATGATCATTTTGTAATCTTCGTGAACTGTTTCGGTTTCACATACAGTCATACAGGTCAGGTTCTTCACTCGGGTTCTGGCGTATTCTACATACTTCATATGTTGAGCAATTGGTAAAATAAATATCAGACCATCTTTTTCTTCAGGTAAAGTCTCTCCTAATTGATAATATGCGGCATGCGGTGTAAATAATTTGGTATATTTATTTGTATGTTGACCAATCCCCGATTTAAGAGATGAACCGATGAGTATCATTTAGTTTAAAGATAATATTTCCTTTATATATATTACTATGACTTCGCTTCGCCAAGAAATCGAAGATGAGATTACTCGTGTCCGACTTGATAAGACTAAACTGTATACGCTACTCGGTAAACTACTCGATCAGTGTGAATTGGGTGGTGCCGGTGGTGTCGGCCCCGCTGGCCCCGCTGGCCCCGCTGGCCCCGCTGGCTCCGTTGGTCCCGCTGGTCCCGCTGGTCCTAAGGGTCTCCCGGCCGTGAATGTCGGTGACGCTCCAGTAGCCGCAACCCCTAAAGAGGCTCCTAAGAAGGTTGTCCCTAAGAAGAAGACGTTGTCGGGTGTTTAAATAAAAAAATGTAAATATATTCCACTAGTTAAATATGATCAAGATATCTAACTGGTAAAGTTTAGTTTGTAAAATCGTCATTTATTTCATCGGGTACTTCACCGCAATCGAAATCCTCGCCATCGAGAATATCAACAACATCATCTAATAGATCGAGAAGCGAAACGAGTTCTTCGAGAACAATGCGACGATTGTTATCTTTCCAGACCGAATTATCACGTCGTTTATGAATGGATGCTTGGATACGTTTATTTTTTCGAATTAATTGATCTACATTCCTTTTTTTGGTTTCTGAATACACGCGACCATGTTTACGCTTATTCGAAGTAGCGACAATGGGTGTAAATGTACAAGTACTAATCATGTTACTATATATACGATGTATATCTTTATATAAATTATCTCATCTGGAAAGGGATATCATAGTCGACTAGCGACTATTTCTGTAAAATTAGCTGGACGCCTCGCTATCTTATCGGCTTCATCCCGTGATGCGGTTCCATCATACTTCCCAATATCTCTACCTACATTCGTATTATCCTTACCCACCCATGTGGTGCAATAGTCTATACTCTCATTCGTCAAGGTCGAAAGTCCGGTTTCGGTATTCTTCCCACAGTAATTAGACTCGCTACAACACTGATCAGCTGGACATTTAGAACCACCGAAACTTACCGTGGTAGTTAACCACTTTCCATTGATTTTCCTCCGAACTGGTCCACTGACACCACAACGATTGTTCACCCCCTCATTATACGGATTCCATTCAGAGGCGATCATGCGACACGCCCTGTCCGCATACCAACCGAAACTTCCATCCTCGTCTTTAGAATTTTTACACAGATCAGCCAAAATCTCAGCATCTATCTCATTGATGATAGCAGATCTAGCAATATCAAACCCTTCACATTTTGGATCTACTAGATTACTGTCTCTCGCACAGAGCGCATAGAGGTGACCATCAAACTCTTCACACTTTGGATCTGCTAGATTGCCGTCTCTCGCACAGAACGCATCGAGGTGGCCAACATACTCTGAACATTTTGGATCTGCTAGATTGCCGTCTCTCGCACAGAACGCATCGAGGTGGCCAACATACTCTGAACATTTTGGATCTGCCAGCAGATTTCCTAAACAGCCTGCATCGAGAGCCCTTTTAGCCTTATATACTGGATAATCCGCACACTCTGAATCCGTGGTATTTTCTAAACAGCGTGCATCGAGGTGACCATCAAACTCTTCACACTTTGGATCTGCTAGATTGCCGTCTCTCGCACAGAACTCATTAAGTTCCGTCCTTGCGAGGATTCGTGTAGCGAGTATAGTTGAAAAATCAGATGGACGCCTCGCTATCTTATCCGCTTCATCTCGTGATGCGGTTCCATCATACCTCCCATTATCTTTACCTATATACACACCATCACTCTTCTTCACCCTACACCATTGAGACCAGGGACCTCCGGTTCTGCTTGAACACCAATTCGCATTACTACAACAAGCGTCACCTCCACATTTACCGCCACTAGCAGCACCGGCGCATTGTCCACCGGTGCTGCGACAGGCGCTGTCCGCACTAGCAATTGTATTTCCATCCGCATCTTTCGAATTTTTGCACAGCTCAGCCAAAATCTCAGCATCTATCTCATCGGTGATAGATACAGCCATATCATAACCATCATACCCTTTACACTTTGGATCCCATAAGTTTTCCTCGCAGTATGCATCGAGATGGCCATCATACCCTGAACATTTTGGTTCTGCCAGATTTTCAGGACAGAACATATCGAGAGCCCTTTTAGCCTGGGCATCATCATACGCTTCATAGCCCGCACAATTTGAATCTACGGTATCCGTTGCGCATTTATCATCGAGCGCCTTTTTATTCTCATACATTGGATAGCCCTCACAATCTGGATTCGTGTCATTTGTTGAACAGAACATATCGAGCGCTTTTTTATTCTCATACATTGGATAGCCCGCACATTTTGGATCCGTAGTATTTTCTAAACAGAGTTCATCGAGAACTCTTTTAGCTTTATATATAGGATAATCCGCACAATCTGGATCCGTAGTATTTGTTGCGCATTTATCGTCGAGATCCCTTTTAGCCTGGGCATTATTATACGATTCATAGCCCGCACAATCTGGATTCGTGTCATTTGTTGCGCATTTATCATCGAGCGCCTTCCTTGCGAGGATTCGTGTAGCGAGTATAGTTGAAAAATCAGATGGACGCCTCGCTATCTTATCTGCTTCATCACGTGATGCGGTTCCATCATACCTCCCATTATCTTTACCTATATACGTACCATCACTCTTCCTCACAACGCACCAATCAGTTTCCGGACCTCCGGTTGTACTTGCACACCAATTCGACCAACTACAACAAGCGTCACCTCCACATTTACCACCACTAGCAGCACCGGCGCATTGTCCACCGGTGCTGCGACAGGCGCTGTCCGCACTAGCAATTGTATTTCCATTCGCATCTTTCGAATTTTTGCACAGCTCAGCCAAAATCTCAGCATCTATCTCACCGGTCATAGATACAGTCATATCATAACCATCATACCCTTTACACTTTGGATTTGCTAGATTGTCATCTATCGCACAGAACGCATCGAGATGGCCACCATACTCTGAACATTTTGGTTCTGCCAGATTTTCAGAACAGAACATATCGAGCGCTTTTTTATTCTCATACATTGGATAGCCCGCACATTTTGGATCCGTGGTATTTTCTAAACAGAGTTCATCGAGAACTCTTTTAGCTTTATATATAGGATAATCCGCACAATCTGGATCCGTGTCATCTGTTTCGCATTTTTTGTCGAGATCCTTTTTAGTCTCATACATTGGATAGCCCTCACAATCTGGATTCATGTCATTTGTTGCGCATTTATCATCGAGCGCCTTTTTATTCTCATACATTGGATAGCCCGCACATTTTGGATCCGTGTCATCTGTTTCGCATTTTTTGTCGAGATCCCTTTTAACCTGGGCATTATTATACGCTTCATAGCCCGCACAATCTGGATTCGTGTCATCTGTTTCGCATCTTCCGTCGAGCGCTTTTTTATTATCATACGCTTCATAGCCCACACATTTTGGATCCGTGTCATCTGTTTCACATTTTTCGACGAGAACTTGTTTCATGACCATAGATGAAAAGTCGGTCGGACGCCTCGCTATTTTATCTGCTTCATCTCGCGATACGGTTCCATCAAATCTTCCATCATATTGACCAACATACCCATTACCTGTATCATTGAAACACCAATTATTTTCTGAATTACTCCCAGTTACAGTAGTCGTTCCACAAAACCCAGATTGATTACAACATTGATCCTCGGGACATTTAGATCCACCAACACCATTACCACAATATCCACTGGTATAGTCCATTTCCGATGAAGTTTTACGACATGCTCGATGTGCTGCATTCTTGAATCTATTACCATCTGTCCACCATGAATCGTCACATAATTCACTTAAAATTTCATCATCTATTTTGTTAGCTTTCGATAAAGCTGTATCATGGCCTTCATACCCTGAACATTTTTGGGCATCCCATAAGTTTTCCTCACAGTATGCATCGATGTGACCATCATACTCTGAACATTTTGGATCTACCAGGTTTTCTGAACAGAACCTATCGAGGATAGCCTTATCATGACCTTCATACCCTGAACATTTCTGGGTATCCCATAAGTTTTTCTTGCAGTACGCATCCATATGTCCCTCATACCCCGAACATCGTTGGGTATCCCACAAATTCTCTTGGCAGTACGTGTCAAGTTGATCCTTAGCTGTTTTAGCATCACCATGTCCCTCATACCCCGAACATTGTTGGGTATCCCATAAATTCTCTTGGCAGTACGTGTCAAGTTGATCCTTAGCTGTTTTAGCATCACCATGTCCCTCATACCCCGAACATTGTTGGGTATCCCATAAATTCTCTTTACAGTACGTGTCAAGTTGATATTTAGTTGTTTTAGCGGCAACGTGTCCCTCTTTCCCTATACACTTTATATCCCATAAATTATCTTCGCAGTATGCATCAACATGACCCTCATATTCTGAACATTTTGGATCACTTAATGATACGTTTTCTACGCATACACTATCTAGACTGGCTATAGAGTGTCCCGGCATTCCTACGCATGATGTATCTATAACGAGATTTGAATGTGTAAGTCCGTCAATCGTTTGGGTACAGTATTTATAATGTGCAATTGCTCTTCTTATCGAGATGTTAAGGGGGGTAAAGCAGATATATGGATCATCTTCTTCCCAATCTGTATTGACGACGTCTTGTGGGTTTAACACCTCTTCGATCTGTTCTTCTTTCTCGGTCATTGAAATTTGTATATTTTCGATAGATTCATTGAAGTAATATGGATCGTCGTTTTCCATCCTATATATATCCTGGTCATGAATAGCATTCTCGAGGATAGTACGAATAACATCCAATTCACGCTTTAGTAGTTTCGCATATTCGTCTCTCTTTTTTAATTCGGCAAAGTGTTTTATTACATCTTGGGCAGTTTGTTCCCCCGTTATTTTGAGACGATCATTTCGTTCACCAGTTTCATGTTGTGTACATTTATGTATAATGCCATTGGGATAGTCTCCCTGTCCGAAAATATCTGGTGGGGCATTGTTCGACATAGTTCTAAATTCAGTGTAAATTTTCATCGCTTTCAACATATCTGAACGCGAACCCGTGAGACCGGTGGTGTTAATATCATAAGTATCATCTTGTATATATTTATTTGGTGTAATTACTACTTCACTCTCTTCATCTTCAATTTGTAGAGCTTTATACGCCGTGTCTAAAAACGACTGAAACTTCTTTTCTGTATTTTCACTGTTTATAGACTTCGTATCATATATACCTGACGTATAATCCGCACCCAATCCTGGATCGGTTTGTGAAGTAGTTGTCTGTGTCTCAACTGGCCTGAGACCCGTCCAACCCTGTTGATAGCTACATATTTCTAACCACGGTGCCGTTCCTTCTGGTTTACATAATGTATCTAATACAATAGGATTTATTACTCCATTTTCTTCTCCCTCTGGTGAGTCACCTGTCCACCCAGGGCGATTTCTACACATCGCATGCCAAAAAGTCGTAGCGCATAACATATCAATCGCCGATTGTTCCGAATCTTCTACTGGGGTACTTATACCTATACTACCTGTACCATTGAGAGAGAGGGCTTGTTCGTAAGCTGTTTGTGTATCAGGTGACTCGAACGTGTATTTGGATGGTGATGTGTCATTATCCGTTGATGCGTTTATTGTAATCTGTTCTGCCTGTTCTGCGAGTCCTAATTTTCGTGGTAATTGTTGCGAATCGGGATTTATAATAAGTGCCATTTCGTACAATTGTTTAGCATCGGTGTAAGCTCCAAGACCGTACATCGCGTCCCCAGTTCTTTCGAGTTTCATTAATTTAGTCACATCGGAATTTGAATCATCTATTTTATTGGCATCATTTAACGCGGATGTGAATTCTCCTATACGTGTATACGCGATAGAGCGTTGATTGTACAACATATATTTTTCTGACTCTTGTGTGACTGAAAGTGCATCTGTAAAATTTACAATAGCATCAGTGTAATTTCCTGTGGACAATGCCTCATAACCCATTTCAGTCGCAGACTTGGGTAGTACGTTATTTAGTTCTGATCCTGTTTCTTCGATCGGCCTGTCACCTGTCCATCCGGGTCGATCGTTACATAAATTATTCCATGGATATTTCTCACATAAAGAATCCAACTCTGGAAGTACACCACGCGGTGAAGGACCGATAGATTCCATTGAAGGTCCAATCGAACTCGGTGGTGTATAAATTGGTTCGACCCCTGTCCAGTTTGGTATGACACCTTCACACATATTGTTCCAGGGAAACTTTTCGCATAATGTATCCACTGACGACGCTGTAGTATCGGGTATTGGTTCGGTTGTTATAGGCGATGGATTGCCAATTAATGGAGAGGGTCCAGTTACATCCGGCGATGGGTATATTGGTTCGATACCCGTCCAGTCTGATACTACACCTCGGCATAAATTATTCCATGGATACTCTTCACAGAATGAAAATGTTACGGAACTCATCGTGGGTGGTGATGGACCTATAGTCTCTGTGGTTTGTGGGTTAATAAGCATAGGTGACGGACCTGTAGTATTATTAAACTCCGCGGTAGATAAAACCCCATCTTCATCCGTATCGAGTGTGCGGAATACTCCAAACATGTCATCTTCGGTAACTGTACTTTCCATTTTTGGGGACATTGCATTGAAGAATTCTGGAAAGTTCACCACACCGTCATAATCCGCATCCATAGCCATATGAGCGGTTGGTTCGACAATCACTGGAGCGGGTGACTCTGGTTCGCTAGGTTTACTCCCTGTCCAACCGGGTCGATCTTTACATAAATTATTCCACGGATATTTCTCGCATAGTGAATCCAGAGCCGAATTTACATCACCCGTGTTAACTGGCGATGGTCCGACAATAGATTCGCTACTAGATGGTGATGGGCCGACAGTCACCTGAGAGGGGGTCCCGCTAGACGGTGATGGTCCTATACTCACAATAATGTTTTCTTCTGTCCTTTTACGTAGTTCGTCATATTCGAGTGTATCTCGTTTATCTATATATAGAAATGTCATTATCACACCTGTTACGATAATAAGAAAAACAAAGACACCAGGACCACCACCCATGTTATTATATCGTTACATTTTAAATCGACTGAATAAAGTTACTTTAAAATGTATTTTTGTAATTGTAATATATTATATGTTCATAGGCGATGGACCTATAGTCCCTGATGCTTCATCTCTTTCTAGGTTACTACTGATCCAGTTACGTATTGTTGAACTACCCGATATACCATACCTGGGCATGCCGTTCTCGTTGAGACCCCACTCCAGTGGAAATTGTACTATATCCTTAGTTTCAATCGATGGTCGGGGTGTCCAATGATCTGGAAAACCACCACCATAACTTACTTCACTGAATTCTTCGTATGCGTTTATGAGATCTTTTATATTTTCTTCTCTCTCGTATACTGTATGGGGTGGTTTATATATGATATCAAATGATGATTCGGCATCCATACGTAACGACTTCCTTTCCGAGAGTAATTCGCTAAATTCTATAGATTTATCGACATCCCCTCCCTGTGATACTATCATATTTTCTCGTGCTGCTATTTCTATGTTAATATCTTTCAATTTAAATTGAATGTACATTTCTTTCGCTTCTGCTTTTAAGGTGGCTTCATTCGCGGCTACCGCATCTTTTACCTTTTCACCCGTGTCGTCAGACGATGTTGATTTGTTACTCGCATTTCTTAAATAAAAAAACAGACTCAGCGATGTGCATAGTACTACGACTATAATTATAATTATAATCGTTTTCCTTTCCATCTTATTTATATTTAGATTTTAAATTGGTATGGGTAGTATACTCGCACGAACTTTATTTATATAATAAACATAACCGGCGAGAAGTGCGAAGAATGCAGTGATTATATAATTGAATGAAAACTTCTTTCGTTTTGTTTGTGTTATTATCTGTTCCGCTTCTTCTCGGTTAGG
>Ga0222654_1000061_pt1 | contig 98756 bp, 82 predicted proteins | sample AntAcemetagen421_FD_179805 | JGI IMG/M metagenome (GOLD analysis project Ga0222654, IMG submission 179805) | Saline water microbial communities from Ace Lake, Antarctica - #421 | ecosystem: Environmental > Aquatic > Non-marine Saline and Alkaline > Saline | place: Antarctica: Ace Lake...
TACACCGCTGATGATCGCTGCGCCCGGTATTGCAGCGGGTGAGATCGACGCACTGACGACGAATGTTGATATCCACGCAACACTCGCAGATTTGTTTGGTCTAGAGATCGAACATCAGACTCATGGAAAGTCGCTGCTACCCCTTATCTATGGTGAGCAAACTTCGGTGCGTGAATATGCGATGGGTGGCATATTTGGCCAGTGGGTCCAGGTTCAAGACGGCCAGAATAAATATGCCCGTGCGCCGGTTGGCGATGGATTTCCTTTATCAATGTGGTCGAACCGTTGGTCTACGATGCCAGTTCCATCCATGCCGGGTCTGCGTTTGCCTGATCCTGACCATCGCGCCTATCTTGATTATATGCCCGGTTCTAACATTCCTGTGATTCGGCAACCCTTTCAGCAGGGCGACCTGTTGCCATTCTGGTCGATGAGTCCGCAGTTGGATGCCCATCATTTATATTCGATCGCAAATGACCCTTTTGAAACCCACAACATGGTGGGTGATCCACTAGAAAAACAGATGCTGGAATTGCTTCATACCGCTCTGACAGATGTAGAGGCGCCCAGGGAACAGTTTGATCGCCTCGGCTTGGGTTAGGTTCATGGGTCACGTGGAGTGCTTAGGTGTATTCAATGAGAACTAATTTGGTCGTTTTGACGTCTTATTGACTAGCGAGTAACGGATATTGCCAACAGCCGTCGTTCGAGTGGAAAAATAATCAATAGAATCAAATAGATAAAAACTGGCGTGAAACCTGCTCCGGTAGCAAAGATATCCTCACATTGATCGACTAAGGGACAAGCATGCTAACCATTCGGGAGCTCTCGAAAACCTACGCCAATGGTGTAAAAGCACTTAACAAAATTAATCTGGAACTAGAACCCGGCATGTTTGGTTTGTTAGGGCCTAATGGTGCTGGTAAGTCATCCTTGATGCGTACGTTGGCAACCCTGCAAGAGCCCGATGAAGGCACAGCGATGCTGGATGAAATCGATATCTTGAAGGACAAGGACGCATTACGGCGGGTGTTGGGTTATCTCCCCCAGGACTTTGGCGTCTACCCCAAACTGTCACCACTGGTGATGCTAGATCATTTTGCGATGCTCAAAGGCGTCGCGAACAAGGCGGAACGCTGTGAACTCGTTGATAGTTTGCTGCAGCAGGTCAATTTGTATGACGTAAGAAAAAAGGCCATCGACACCTTCTCCGGTGGAATGAAGCAACGTTTTGGAATTGCCCAGGCATTGATTGGTAATCCTCGACTTATCATTGTGGATGAGCCAACCGCTGGTCTAGACCCTTCCGAGCGTAACCGTTTTCACAATCTTTTGGCTGAAATTGGAGAGAACATCGTGGTGATCCTCTCCACGCACATCGTTGATGACGTGACAGATCTTTGTGCCAATATGGCGATCATGGGGGCCGGCGAAATTTTAGTAACAGGTAAACCCCGGGAAGTAATCGAGCGGATCAAAGGTAATGTCTGGAGTAAGCAGATTGAGCGCAGCCTTCTCCCAGAGTACCAAAAAAGTCATCGTGTAATCCTGTCCCACTTGCGTGAAGGGCATACTGTGATTCACGTACTGTCAGACGTTCAGCCAGAGGGTTTTGATCATCAAGAAGCTAATTTGGAAGACGTTTACTTTGCGACGCTGATTAATCACGGCATCGCCGTTTCTCTTTAACTCTTAGCGAGGAACGTTAGATGTTTTTGAATAATCTCAAGTTCGAGTTGAATTACCACCGTCAGCAGTATGTTTTCTACGTCATGTCAGGCGTCATCTTTTTACTATTTTTTCTGGCCACCACATCGCCCAATGTTTCTATTGGAGGCGGTGGCCCAAACGTCAATCTAAATGCCACTGTCGCCATAATGAATTCGTTGGGCGCAGTATCCTTTATCGCTATTCTAGTATCAGTCGCGTTTACTGCGAACAGCGTGGTGCGTGACTATGAATTCAAAACAATCGAATTTTTCCTTTCTCGCCCTTTATCAAAAGGTGGGTTTATCTATGGTCGTTTTGTCGGCAGCTTCATTTTTGGTGTGTTGGTTTACCTGGCAGGGCTGATGGGCGTTTTGGTGGGTGAGTTGATGCCCTGGCTTGATCCCGAAAGGTTAGGCCCTTTCAGTTTAACGCCTTACTTATATGGAACATTACTGATCGGCATACCCAACCTGTTCATATTTAGTTGTATCTTTTTCGGTGTTGCTGCAGTAACGCGATCGCTTGCTTACACCTATGCGGCGGCGATGGTGCTGTTTATGCTGAACTTCCTGATAGGTTCATTTACCGATAGAGAAACTGTGCAGCTGACCAGTATTCTTGACCCCTTCGGTGCTACTGCTATCCAAGAGATGACCAGGTACTGGACACCCTTCGAGAAAAATCGAGATTTACCACCGCTTGAAGACGCCATACTGATCAATCGATCCCTATGGCTTTTAATTGCCGGCTGCTTTCTTGCGGCCAGCTATCGGTTGTATCCGCTGTCGATCAACCGAAGTCGGAAAATGAAAACAGGAAAAGTTGAAGAAGACCCTCAGCACCGAACTTTCGATCGGATAGTAAAAGTGAATCAGCAATTCGGCCGTACTGCGCAGATTGGTCAGTTTATTTCGCAAACCAAACTAGAGATTCGAAGTATTGTCTTCAGTGTACCGTTCGCCATTGTCATGCTGTTAGGCATGATACAAGTGGTTGCCGCTACAGCAGGCGATTTGGGCAATATCTTTGGCACGTCGGTTTACCCGACCACCAGCAACTTGGTAAACGTCATTAATGGTGTCTTTTCACTGCCTTTACTGGTGGTGATGGTCTATATGTCAGCCGAGATGATGGCTCGTGAGCGAGCCACCGGCAGTCATGAAATTCTGGATGCGATGCCGTTCCCGAATTGGGTCATGATTGCTGCCAAATGGACAGGACTTGCCACTGTCGTGGTTATGATGATGCTGGCCGTCATGTTGGCAGCAATCGGTGTGCAATTATCCAAGGGCTTTTATGACATCAATCTATTCCAGTATTTGAGCGGGCTGCTGTTCTTCTTCCAGTTCCCCCTCTATCTGATGATTACATTGTCGATCTTTTTTTACGTGCTGACGCGTAACAAGTACACCGCAATGTTCTTGATGATCGTCTATGTGGTTTCTGGCATTACCCTGCCTTCTATGGGTTTTGAGCATAATCTCTATCGATTGACAGAAGTGGGAATGCCCTATTCAGACTTCACTGGTTATGACCAGAATCTCGTCCCTCACCTGTGGCAAACTTTTTACTGGGGTCTGTTTGGCTGCATGCTGCTTCTGGCCTCTCATCTACTTTGGCCCAGAGGTAGTGAGGATGACCGTGTTAATCGTCTCAAGGTTCTCAGGGCAAGATTGACGAAGCCCGTTGTGGTTAGCCTATGGGGATTTTCAACCGCTTTTCTTCTCGTCGGCAGTTTCATCTATTACAACACCAATGTCCTTAATCCCTATTTAACGGGAGACGAACAGGAAGGACTGCGAGCCGACTATGAAGCGTCTTACAAACAGTTCGAGCATCAGCCGTTACCCGAGTTAGTGCGGGTTAGTGTTGACGTAGGCATTTATCCGACTGAGCGCGACGTCAAGGCAAAGGGCAGTTACGATCTGATTAACAGCACCCTGTTGCCGATTAGCCAGATTCATTTCTCGGATCCCATCGGTGTGGATGTGACGTTGGAGCTGCCTCCGGCAGAGCTGGTTTTTAATGAGACGCTGGGTTACCGGATTTACACACTCGCGACACCTTTGCTGCCCGGCGAGACTATGCAAGTGGGTTTTTCTATTGAATGGCTGACGCCGGGCTTTGCCAACAATGGTCATACCGTCAAGTTAGCCAGCAATGGGACGTTCTTCAACAATACGGACATGATGCCTTTGTTGGGATATCAGCCCAGTTTCGAGTTGCAAGACAATAATACGCGTCGAGAGCATGATCTGCCCCCTATACAGCGGTTGCCTGATCTAGACGACTTGGATGCACGAAGCTCGACAGGCTTTTTTGGTAATCGGCGTGTGGAATTTGAGGCCACTGTTTCTACCGTGCCTGGTCAAATTGCTATTGCGCCCGGATACCTGCAGAAGGACTGGGAAGAAAATGGCAGGCACTATTTCCATTACAAAATGGATTCTCCAATCTGGAATTTCTTTTCGTTTATGTCTGCTGATTACGATGTGAAAAAGGCAGTGTGGAATGATGTTGATATTGAGGTGTATTATCAGCACGACTATAACGTCGATACAATGATACAGTCCGCACAAGATTCACTTGAATATTTCTCCAGTAAATTTTCCCCTTACCAATATCGTCAGTTTAGGATATTGGAGTTTCCGCGCTTCCAGGGTCGGTTTGCTCAGTCTTTTCCGAACACCATCCCATTTAGTGAGAGCATCGGGTTCACTGCTGATTTGCGGGATAAAACCAGCATCGACTATGTTTACTACGTCACTGCACACGAGCTAGCACACCAGTGGTGGGCTCATCAGTTGATAGGCGCCAATGTACAGGGACAATCTGTGCTTGTGGAAACGCTTTCTCAGTATTCAGCCTTAATGGTTATGGAGCAAAAATACGGCGCTGATCAAATGAAGCGGTTTTTATCTTTTGAGTTGGATAGCTATCTGCAGGGGCGCGGGGGTGAAATCATCGAAGAGTTGCCACTCTACCGTGTCGAGAATCAACCTTATATACATTACCGAAAAGGCAGCGTTGTGTTCTACGCGTTGAAGGATTTGATGGGGGAGGCAGCTATTAATGATGCGCTAGCGACATTCCTCGATGAATTTGCGTTCAAAGGTCCTCCCTTTCCAACCACTCGAGAACTGCTCGCGCTTATACGAGAGCGAGCGGATGCGAAGTATGCAGATACGATCACAGATATGTTCGAAGCAATAGTGCTGTTTGACCTGAAAGTAAATGATGTCAGCGTCGAAACATTAGACGGCGGTGACTACGAGGTTACCTTCGACGTCGCGGCAATCAAATATGAGGCTGATGGAGAGGGTTTTGAAACAGAAGTCGCGATCTCTGACTGGATAGATATTGGTGTGCTGGGTGAAGAGGTAGGTGATGCTGAAGTGCCTGAGTTACTGTATTTAGAAAAAGTTCACATGGTTGAAAGCACTGGCAGCTTCACCATTCGCGTTGATAAGCGGCCTGTCTCGGTTGGGATTGATCCTTTGAACAAATTGATCGATCGTAATCCCGACGATAACGTTAAGGATGTGTAGTTGTGTCGTCGTATAGTTGTATAGCTGTGTCATTGAGCCGCTAAAGCGTCGCACTAGTCACCACAACGTTGACATCGGTGAGGCCGTCTTCAGTCGGGAACCTCCAGCCGGAGATGGCGTCTTCAGTGCCCGATGCTACTATCGACATTTCGATTGCGGTGCGTTGCACTTGACCTCCAGCGGTGACGCTAAACTGAATCGTGATGGTTGATAGCGAAAAAGGCGTCAAGTTTGTGATGGTGGCGACGAGATGCCCGGCTTTGGATAACTTGGGTTCAACGCGAAAGTAGCGGTCTGGGTTGTCCGTTAGGTCTAGCTTGATAAAGGCGAGCTTTGCATCTCGCCCTATCGTGCCGCTCACATCCATCGCTGCGCTAAAGTATCCCTTTGCCTCACTGCGATTGCCGGCGATAAGCGAAAGCTCGCCCAGTGCCTGGCTCGCGACGGCAGTGGGTAGCAGATCATTACTCTTTTCGAGATATTGTTTCGCTTGCGTGCGTTTACCTTGTTTGGATGAGACAAGACCCTGCCCTAGATAGTACTCGAAATAGCCGCTATCCAATTCGATGGCCCGTGCATAAGCTGCTTCGGCGTCATCGTACTGTTTGCGTTGGTAGTGAATATTGCCTTGCAGACCATGGAATCGTGCTTCAGATGGCACTTGCTGCAGCGCGGTGGTTAGGCTGTCTAGCGCCTTGTCGTAGTCACCCTTTGCAAATAAGGTTTGGGCTTCGTCAAAACTTTGGTAGGCGTCGCTACTATCCTTAAGGAACTTCATCGCTTCTTGATATCGTGCCTCGCCAAGGTCGCCCCCTGGGTTGCCGAGTTCCTCTACCGTGTTCATATTAGCGATAACTCGGTCCTGTGATGGTGGATGACTGGCGAAGAGGCCATCAATAAAACTGCTTTCCGCGCCCTCCGCTAATCTGACGAAAGTCTGCTGCAGGGAGATGGCTGCCGCAGGATCGTATCCCGCTTTGGCCATGTACTGAGCACCATAGTAATCGGATTCCAGCTCGGCGCTCCGACCGTACTTTTGGCTAATCAATTGCGCACCTAGCTGTGCACCGCCAACGACATAATTGCTGTAGTCCGACTCGCTAACAGCTGCTCCAACAGCGGTTGCTGTTACCAGTCCTTGTAGGATCATGCCTCGTTGCACTGAATTGGCGCCGTGTTTTGCCGCAGCGTGTACAGCCTCGTGACCCAATACTGCGGCTAACTCGGCTTCATTTTCTAGCTCGACAAGTAAACCTCGATTAATGGAAATTTTGCCGCCGGGTAATGCCCAGGCATTAGGGACGCTATTGTTGAGTACAACGAATTCATAGGGGAGCTTTCGGTCTCCGGCTGCAGCTACGCGCTGGCCAACCCTGTTGACGTAAAGCGAAAGCTCTGGGTCTGTAACAAATTGGCCGCCCTGGGCTTGTTGCGACGGCACGTACTGTTTAGCCCCCATCGCAATCTCGTCGGTTTCTGAAATGAAAGATAACTCGTTTTTGCCGGTAACAGGGTTGACGGCGCAACCGGTACTAATGAGGAGAGGTGCCAGTAGTATTGCAAGCCACAGCCGCATGAGGTTTACCTTTTTGTTTAATCTTTGACCGATATGGTAGGGGGAATTTGATAGAACTGCGAGCGTCGCGGGAAAATAAGCCTGTCGAGATAAGGTACAATTGAAGGATGACAATCGATATCGAAAGCATTCACTTCGCACTGAAAAATCATGACCCAGTGCGACATACTCTAGGTGCAACCACGCGTACGGCGGCTGTCGCTGCAATTTTGAAGCAGACGGCGGGCCATGCGGAAGTCTTGTTTATCCTCAGAGCCAGCAAGGATGGCGATCCCTGGTCAGGGCAAATGGCCTTTCCTGGTGGCCACATTGAAGCTTTTGATGCGTCCTCCAAAGATGCGGCAATTCGCGAAACTCAAGAAGAAATCGGCTTGGATCTTAATGTCCATGCCCGTTATCTGGGCGCCTTGAATCAAGTCAAAGCGAATCCTCGGAGCCGTCAGATTGATATGGTTGTTTCCCCTCATTTGTTTGTATTGGAAAATCATGACGTCAATTTCGCGCCCAACTATGAGGTGGCAGATGTGTTGTGGGGGTCCCTGAATGACATGTATCACGGCAGAAGTGCGACCCAAACTCAATTCGCCATGAATAACGATATGCAGACATTTCCCGGTTACGAGGTGGGCGGTCAGGTGGTCTGGGGTCTTACCATGCGTATGGTCGAAGACGTGTTCAATATGGTTGACCCACAGCGTGTGCCATTCGGCGAGTAAAATTGGCCCTGCTGCTGTTGGTGGTTTAGGCCAGTGATTTAGAAAGTTCGCTGTGTAAGGATGGGAGCGAGTCTCTGGTGCCGGCACTAGAGAATCTCTTTATTTGCAATGAACGGTGATTACATTATTATCACGATTCTGAAAGGGCAGCGTAAGCCCACAATAGGCTCTGGGCGTTAACTATGCAGAAATCACGAATTTACGGTGTCATGGCAGCAAGCACAGTGCTGGTTGGTGGCGTCATGATTTATCTGCTTCCGGATTTCAGCGTTTACCTAATTGCGACGATCTGCTTAGGGCTGCTTGTCGCAATGGTCGCCCCTGCGGTTCTGATTAGTATGACAATCAACAAGCTACAGGGTGATGTTGATGAAAAGCTCGCCGAGCTCCGCAGTCAAGGCGACGAGCTGAGTTCGCTTAAATCAAAGTTTTCTGCGGTGACCACGCTTGATGATCTTACTGGCTGTTCGAACAAACGTCATTTTATGGATCTGTTAATCCAGCATCGCGCGATGAGTGAACGTGGTACCTATGAATTCACTGTTGCGATTTGTCAGGTTGATCAATTTACTGAAATTATCGAAAAACAAGGCCTGGGCCGTGGTAATGAAGTGCTTCAGCTGTTTTCCAGAATTGTTAAAGCCGCTCTGCGTGAGGTCGATGTCATCGCGCGTATGGATGCTGATAAGTTCGGCTTAATACTGTCAGGCTGCTCTGAACAAGATGCATTGCAGATTATCACGCGAATTAGTCAGTTGATTAGCCAGATTCAAGTGAACGATCAGGATGATGTAAAGATCACGTCTTCGGGAGGCATTACTTCGTTTCATGGAACTGAATCACACGACGATCTAATTGAGCACGCCGAACAGGCTCTGCTTTATGCGATCGAGCAAGGTCGCGACCGTGTTGCCGGTTATAACTACGTCAGTCCAGAAGAAGCGGCTGAAAGCTAAGCGGGTCGTTCATGCCGGCCGATAGTTTTCGGGCAGCGGATCTTTTAGAAAGACCGATGATTCGGAACTGGCTCCACCAGCAATATCTGCCATCAGGGCGGGCAGTTGCCGCGGTGAAAACTGTTCTCTAGTGCTCAGTAGTTCCTCAACCGACCACCACCTAAATGCCAACGACCACTCAAGTTCGTAATCGAGCATATTGTCCATTGTGGGTTCAAATCTGGCTGTCGGCACCAAAAAGTACTGTTCATGCGATCGTCTAGGCTTGTCTTGAAAGATGAAGTCGATGGTCGTGTGCCAGATCTGTTGAGTCGCCCCTGTAAACGACAGCCCGGTCTCTTCGAACACTTCTCTGCGCATGCAATCTTCTGCTGCTTCTCCTGATTCGATCCCGCCTCCGGGTAGCGTCCAGGCCCCACCGAGCACCCAGGGTAAGTCGACCTTCAGTAACAGTATCGAGTGATCGGGCGCACAAATGACGGCGCGTGAAGCGTGGCGGACGATCGGCTTCATCTTCCCATCATTTCCTTTGTCAGTAGTTTTGTCATGGCCGCTAATGCCTTGCCTTTGCTGGCGACTTTCCAGACCATAAAAATATTCTCCTTGTTGAGGGCGCTCTTGGTAATCAGTTCAACCAGTTCACCACTATCAAGGTAAGGCTGAATGCGGGCCCGAGGTAAATGACCAATACCTAGACCCGCTAACTGCGCTTCGAATTTCTGATCGAAATTTTGAACGTAGAGTGCCGGGCTATCCGACACTAACCCGGCGCTGGTAGAAATACTTTTCTGTGTTGTGTCATGGGCGATAACGCGGCGGCAGTTGCCTAAAGCCGCTTCCAGGCGATCAGGGTCGTCGACCCACTGAGCGATAGGGTGGTTGCTGGCAACCACTAGCGCCAGATCGTTTATACCAAGCGTCACGCTTCGATAGCCCTTATTGGCAGGGACTGGTCCGGGAGTATTCACCACTAGATCCACTTCGTCGCGGTCCAGGAGTTCCCAGGCTCCGTTGAGAATATGCTCTCCGATATCGATTTCGATGGTTGGGTGTTGATCAGTAAACAGTCGAATCGCCTTAAAAAACCTGGCGTAGTTAGAGGGCGCGCCGACGCTGAGTCGTAAGCGAGGCTCCCAGCCGGTTGCGACTTCGCGGCTCTTGTCGGCGAGTCGGGTCGTTGCGATGAGTATTTGCCTGCCGTCCTCTAGAACGACATGACCCGCAGCGGTCAGTACCGAGCGCCTGCCTTGCCTGACGAATAGTGTGACGGCGAGTTGCTCTTCAAGTTTCTGAACAACGTAGGACAATGCAGATGTGGCTTTGCCGAGTTCTTCTGCAGCGCTGGCAAAACTCCCACGTCGATCTATGGCATCGATCGCCTCTAGCGCTTCAATCGTGATGGGGTTTTTGGCCATAACTGAAACTGTTCTGAATTTCTGATCATTCTAATCGAAGAACAGCACTTATTCGATTTTCTTTGATCCGTACACTAGTTTCCGTAGCTAAAGAAATGGCTAGAGAAATAGCGAAATGAATCGCTAAGGGAACATTTAAACAAATAGGAGTGAAAGTCATGCAGAACACCATCAAGCAAATTCTAGCGTCAAATGCCGGTTTCGACACCTTGCCACTGCGAGTAGGTACCGGCGTTATCTTCGCTGCCCATGGTGCGCAAAAGTTATTCGGCTGGTTTGGCGGGTACGGCCTTGAAGGCACAGCAGTTTGGATGGATTCAATTGGCCTGGGCCCCGGCATCTTGATGGCCACACTCGCTGGCAGTGCAGAGTTCTTCGGCGGCCTGGCGCTGATTGCCGGTGCTGCGGTTCGACCGGTAGCAATCGCACTGGCCATTACCATGTTGGTCGCGATCTTCTCGGTCCATATTAGCAACGGCCTCTTTATGGCTAACAACGGCGTTGAGTTTGGGTTGGCTTTGTTGGTGGTCATGTTGGCACTCGTCATCCGTGGTGCCGGTAGTCTCAGCATGGATGAGCTAGTCGCTCGGCAGATTTAGCTGAACTTAAACTCATATTGGGAGATTGAAATGAAAGTACTACACATAGATACAAGTGCGAACCTGGCTGGCAATAGCCGCCTGTTGACGCGTTACCTCGTCGATCAACTCGCGGCGGATGAAATTGTTGTTCGAGATGTTGCGCAAGAAAACTTGCCGCTGATGACCGCAGAAACTTTGATGCGCTTTTATAACCATGAACAGGGCAGTGTGGCCAATGGGGACCTGCTGCGGCATTTAACCGTATCGGAAACGCTTATTGCAGAACTAGTATCCGCTGATGTTGTTGTGCTCGGCGTACCCATGTACAACTTCGGCGTGCCTGCCTACTTAAAGAACTGGATAGACCACGTGGCTCGACGTGGGCAGACGTTCCGTTACGGGGAAAATGGACCAGAAGGCCTTATTGGCTACACGCGGGTATATGTGGTGGCGAGTTCTGGCGGCACGCCAATCGGTAGCGCGGCAGACCATGCTTCCAGCCACTTGTCCCAGGTGTTTAGTTTTCTCGGGGCCACCAGCGTGGACATCATAGATGCCAATGGTTCAAAGGGTTCTCCTGCGCAGATTATCGAATCAGGAAAAAATCAGATTGATGGGCTTGTTCAAAAAAAGATAGTCGATCAAAACAGAGCTCACCAAAACTTAAATGAAGCGCGTGTGCAAAGCATATAAGGAAATGTCAGATGGGATTACTTCAAAACGGTAAATGGGTCGACCAGTGGTACGACACCAAAGAAAGTGGCGGTGAGTTCCGCCGCCGGGACAGCAGGTTCCGAGCTTGGATCGGAGGCGACGAGTTTCCTGCGGAGCGAAATCGTTACCATCTGTATGTCTCGTTGGCTTGCCCCTGGGCTCATCGAACGTTGATCTTTCGCAATCTAAAGCAGTTGCAAGGCGTGATTAGTATTACCGTTGTTGAGCCTCTGATGCTAGATAACGGCTGGGAGATGAAAGATCCCTTATATGGATTCGACTATGCCTACCAGCTCTACCAAAAGTCTGACGAAGCCTATGAGGGGCGAGTTACTGTGCCGATACTGTGGGATAAGCATAACGAAACGATTGTGAATAACGAATCCGCAGATATCATTCGCATGCTGAATACAGCATTCAACCTACTGACGGGGAATAACCTCGACTTCTATCCGGCCTCGCACCGCACAGCGATCGATGAAGTTAACGAACGTATATATCACACGGTTAATAACGGGGTGTATAAGTCAGGTTTCGCAACTTCCCAGCTCGCCTATGAGAGGGCTTACCGGGAGCTGTTTGAAAGTCTCGACTGGGTTGAAGGCATCCTATCTCGACAGCGGTATCTAGTCGGTGACCAGATTACCGAGGCTGATTGGCGGCTTTTTACGACGCTCATCCGCTTTGACGCGGTCTATCATGGCCACTTTAAATGCAACCAGCAGAAGCTAAGTGAGTACCCTAATATTACGGGCTATCTGCGTGAGCTCTACCAGCAGGATGGTGTTGCGGAAACGGTCGATTTCTTTCATATCAAACAGCATTACTACGGCAGTCATAGCACCATCAACCCGAGCGGTGTTGTCCCACTTGGACCGCTTGAAGACTTTACCCTGGGCCATAACCGGATTTAGCGTCTTCCGGTTCGAAACAAAAAAGCCCGGATCTGCAAAGACCCAGGTTTTTTTGGGGACTGGCGCTTAAGTTAACTCAAACTACGGTAAATCAAACCACAGTGCCTCAAACGTCTCGCTGGCAATAACCTTCATTTGAGCCTCCGTCGAGCTGATCGCATCACCAGCGAAAAATAGGTTGCCGTCGACTTCAGCTTTTCCACTCACGATGTGCAGGTAGCCAGTTCGATTCGTTCTGAGGACCTGCTGTCCATTGGCAGGTAATCTCAAGCGCGATAGAGAGGCGGCTTGATGTATGCTAAGAGAACCTGCTTCACCTGTTGTCGTGACCAATGGGGTAAGTGAATCTGTTTGTTCAATTCTTGCTTGCTGGTAACCGGGTGTGAGTCCCCTTTCATTTGGTTGTACCCAGATTTGGAAAAATTTCACTGGTTCATGCTTCGAGCGGTTGTACTCAGAATGCATGATTCCTGTCCCGGCAGTCATACGCTGAACTTCTCCGGCCTCGACAATAAATTCGTTACCCAAGGTGTCCTTATGTTCCAGTGCGCCTGCCGTTACATAGGTGACAATTTCCATATCTTGATGGCCGTGAGTGTCAAACCCTGCGCTTGCTGCCAACCTATCATCATTGATAACGCGCAACGCTGAAACACCCATATGTAGAGGGTCGTAATAGTCGCCAAAAGAGAAACTGTGTTTGCTATCGAGCCAGCCAAAGTTTGCGCGACCGCGATCTGCTGATTTTCTAACGTAGTCCATAGTCGTTATCCGGTTGTCTTCAGAGGTCACTATAGAGAAGTCCAGGAGAGCGAATCAGAGGTAAAAATAGAACACTATGGTCAATTTTTTTGATGAGGATGAGGAGATCAGGTTTGGTCCGGCAGCCCAGGAAATGGACCTTTTCCAGCAGTGAAGAAGGCAATCTCTCTTTGTTCGCCAGCAATGCTGACCCGAAAGACCACATCATTGTCCTGATGAATCGCAAGGGTCCGATGTGGGTCATAGCGCATTAGGTGGGCAACCATCACCTTGCCGATCATGCCATGAGAAACGATCGCTATGTTTTGCTGTTCCGCTTTGAGCAGTTCTTCAACGAACGGCTTTGAGCGCTCCATCATGTCTGGATAGTTTTCTCCATTGGGCGCGCGGTGGTTGAAGCGGTCTGACTCGAGCTTTGCCCATTCGTCCTGCCATTTCACTTTGATGTCAGCGTACATCTCACCACTCCAGTCACCGCAGTCCCATTCCATCGCTCGGTCATCGAATACTGGCTCAAGCTGAAGGTAACGATTGATGATCTCTGCAGTTTGCCTGGTACGGTCGAGTGGCGAGACATGTAACGCGTCAATGGAAAGGTTTGCTAGCAATTGACCATTGGTGTCGGCGTGTCCACGCCCTCGCTCATTGAGGTTCGAATTCCATTGGCCTTGCATACGGGCGATGGCGTTCCACTCGGTTTGACCGTGGCGTACAAAATAAAGGTGCTTCATGAAAAACCTTGTTGGGAGTAGAAGGGCTGAGACTGGAAGAGCACAAGACTAACACGCCATTCGGAAGCTTTGGGTCGCGCAAAGTACTATAACCAGTTCAATTCATGGCGCTGGTGAGCTTTCTCGAACGCATGGTGTTAAAAAATCTTTGCGCTTATTCTGTATTCAGCCAAATCTAAGGAATTCACTGTTGAACATCGATTACTTAATAATGTACAAACCACCACGCGCGAGAATCCTATGGGCGAGGTTTTGCTAACACCGCTGGTTACGTCCATTCAGGTTTTTTGTTTTGAGAATGGTTGGCTTGGCTATGCGACTATGCTGAGATCATGATGTCTTGGCGACAAAGGGAAGTGATCGACCAATGAAAGACTGCAATCAGTGCGGCAAGTGCTGCCAAATTTATGGTGGCAACGGCGGGCTCAGTGTCACGCAAGACGAAATTGACTGGTGGGATGATCACCGTCCTGAGATCGCCCGATATGTAAACGATGGCCAAATTTGGAGCGACCCCAAAACAGGTGAGCAACTCGGTGGCTGTCCTTGGCTGCGGAAATTGCCAGACGAGGAAAAGTACATTTGCGATATCTATTTTGATCGTCCCGACGACTGCCGGCAGTATCCTGTAATGGTCAGCGACATGATTAGAGATGAGTGCGAAATGATCGAAGTGAAAGATTTGTTAAACCCATCGGCGGCGCAAGAACATTTAAATCGGATCACATCCCGGGGTTGAGCAACTCTCTTAACCAGCTCTCCTCACCGGCGCTAATAACGACGTGAAACCCAGAAACATCCCACTTTATTGACATAGATCAATTGATCGCCTCTTTAGTCACTGAATACCTCTCTTGATCGCCTGCGGATAGGTATCTAATACATGCATGCAAAATACAATTTAAAAAAAGACCTGCGTTTCACTTCGCTTGAACTTCAGAGTGAAGGGGAATGCGCTAAAAAGGGATGTGTATGCAAAGTTACAAAGCGGTGTTTAGTACAAGTGCACTGTGGAAAATATTGGCGATATCCACAGTCATCAGTATGAGTATCTTGCTGTTCTTTGGGCGAGAGATTTATCAACAGGCCCCACCTCTACCCAGTAAAGTGGTCACTAGTGGTGGGTCGGTTATTTATACGCTTGATGATATTCAGCGAGGTCAGAACATATGGCAGTCGTTGGGGGGTATGCAGAAGGGTACGATTTGGGGACATGGAAGTTATCTAGCACCCGATTGGAGTGCAGATTGGTTGCACCGAGAAGCCCTGGCGATGCTGGATCTGGAGGCGACGAAAAATCACGGTGCAAACTTTGATGCAATCGAGTTAACCCAACAGGCGGTTCTGAAGGCGCTACTAAGACTTGAGATTCGGGAGAATACTTGGGATAGCAGTTCTGGTGAGATAACCGTTAGCGCTACGCGAAGTGAGGCTATTGCCCGAGTGGCAAAGCACTATTCAGATGTGTTCCAGTCTAAAAATGACGACAATTCTCGTCAGTTGAGAGAGCAGTACGCATTCTCGACCGCGGTCACACTTGGTGATAATGATATGCATGCACTGTCTGCGTTCATTTTCTGGACCAGTTGGAGTGCCGTCACGAATCGCCCTGATGACAATATTTCCTATACCAGTAACTGGCCCTATGACCCTTTGGTCGATAATACGCCGCCCGGTAGCTTGCTCATCTGGACCTTAATCAGTGTGATCCTGCTGATCGGAGCAACCGGTGCGTTGGTTTGGTTTTATGCGCAACAATATGATATCTGGCGCGACGATCTTGAACCCGAAGGAGGAGTTGCTGAGGATAATCTACTCACTCAGGCCGTTCAGACGCCCTCCATGAAAGCGACGGCCAAATATTTTTGGACGGTGATTGCCTTGTTTGGCTTGCAAATTATTCTCGGCACTATCACCGCTCACTATGCGGTAGAGGGGCAAGACTTTTATGGTTTTCCGTTGTCCGAATACCTTCCTTATAGCGTCACACGAACTTGGCATACACAATTAGCGGTATTTTGGATCGCAACGGCATGGTTGGCGACAGGTCTATATGTCGCCCCGCTTATCTCCGGACATGAACCTAAATACCAGCACTGGGGCGTGAACTTTCTGTACGTTTGCCTGTTGATCATTGTGGTCGGATCCTTCGCTGGAGAATGGCTTGGTATCAACCAATTCTTCAGTGATCTAACAATGAACTTCTGGTTTGGTCATCAGGGTTATGAATACGTTGATCTAGGTCGGTTCTGGCAGATATTCCTTTTCGTTGGTCTCATCGTTTGGCTAATACTGATGTTTCGGGCATTGCTGCCTGCGATCTTAAAGAAGGATGGCAGTCGATCTCTCATCATGTTGTTGACCCTATCGGCGGTTGCCATTGGATTGCTCTATGGTGCCGGACTTGCCTGGGGTCAACATACGCACATCAGCATTATGGAATACTGGCGTTGGTGGGTGGTCCATCTTTGGGTCGAAGGTGTTTTTGAAGTCTTCGCTACCACGATTATTGCTTTGCTATTTGTCAAAATGGGCTTGCTGCGAGATTCAACGGCAACGATATCCGTTCTGTTTGCCACCATTGTGTTTCTCACGGGGGGCGTCCTCGGTACATTCCATCACTTGTACTGGAGTGGTACACCAATCTCCGTCATCGCCTTAGGCGGCGTTTTCTCTGCCCTTGAGGTTGTGCCACTGGCGGTCATCGGCTTTGAAGCCTATCAACACACCAAATTGGAAAGACAGGCAACATGGACGGCTTTCTATCACTGGCCTTTGAAGTTCTTTGCGGCGGTTTCGTTCTGGAATTTGGTCGGTGCCGGCTTGCTCGGGTTCTTGATAAACACACCGCTTGCCTTGTATTACATGCAGGGCTTAAACACGACTGCTGCGCACGCGCATGGGGCGATGTTTGGTGTTTACGGTATGTTGGGTATTGGCCTAATGCTGTTTTGCTTCAGAGGCATGGCGCCCGCCTTCGAATGGAACCGAACCTGGATGAACTGGTCGTTCTGGAGTCTGAATGCAGGCTTGGTATTGATGATCGTCTTTGCGCTTTTACCCGCAGGCTTATGGCAGACCTACAACGCCAATGTGCACGGCTATTGGTATGCGCGTTCAGCAGAGTTCATTCACAGCCCCCTAATGGAATCATTAGTATGGTTGCGTGTGCCAGGTGATGTGGTATTTGCCTTTGGGGCGTTTGCCCTATTTGTCGCCATGATAGGCGTGTTCAAAGCGATATGGACACAGAACAAGCTTGCTGTAAGTTAGTGCCGCTGATGCCGTCCTGTCCTTATTTGCCGTATAACGCGAGGTGTTGGGGCAAGCAGACGTTGTTGATTGTGTGAATCAGAGACCACAACTCTGTCATGGATAACATTCACCAAGCCATAAACTTATTGGTGGAGGCGGCGGGTTTCGAACCCGCGTCCGCCAGTACTCTGCCTTCGGCTCTACATGTTTATTCCGTCTACTGTTTAACCTCTCACTGGCCCGACGAAAAGGGATTAAGAGGCGAGCTTGCTTTAAGTTTAACTGCTTTAGCCACAAGCGGGGCCTGACAGCGGTCCCATGAGTCGTGCACCCGGTTTAAATACATGGGCACATTCGCCCCGGGTCAAGCTGGTACTAAATTACTCTAAAAGAGTTTTTTAGGCAGCTAATGCGTAGTTTTCGTCATTGGCAACTATAAAAGTTACAGTAATTGATTTACGAGAGTTACTACCCTCTCGACATGCACCTTAGGGTTCGCTACCGGCGTCGAATCCAAATCGCCCCCGTTTAAAACCTTTAGTAGACCGCACATTTTACGGTAATTGCGCGACATCACAAGCGCTCTCGGGCTAGTTATTGTGCGCCTTCATGAGCCGTGCTTTGTCGCGATTCCAATCACGCTCTTTCATGCTCGCGCGCTTGTCGTGCAATTTCTTACCGGTCGCCAGCGCGATCTCGATTTTGACGTGGTTCGCTTTCCAGTAGATAGATAGCGCGACGCAGGCCTGGCCCTTCGCCTGAGTGGCGTTGATCAGCCTTGCGATCTCTTGCTTGTGCAACAGCAGCTTCCTGACCCGGGTGGGTTCCGCCAGGACGTGTGTCACTGCAGTTTGCAGCGGCGTAATACTCATGCCGCTGATAAAGGCCTCGCCGTTCTTCACAAAGACATAGCTTTCCGTCAGTTGGCATTTACCTTCGCGCAGGGATTTCACTTCCCAACCGGCCAGGACGAGGCCGGCTTCGAGCTTATCTTCGATCTCAAATTCAAATCGGGCTCGCTTATTTCTAGCGATGTTGCCCGTTGATTTTTGCGGTTTTTTAGCCATGACGGTCTCGCACTCTGGACCGTCATTATAGAGAGCCCCTCTGAGGGCGCAAGTCTCGCGCGAAGCCTCTCGCTTCAAGACTGCCTGATGATTGCTTATTGAGGCGGTGGACTAAATGCCTGACAATGCCTGAAATCGCCTTTAGGTATGTAGCATGTCCCCAACTGAATCGATTCACGGCATGTGGTCTTCCCGTTTTATGTTTATTCTGGCGGCGGCAGGTTCGGCTGTGGGCCTGGGTAATATCTGGCGATTCCCCTATATTGCTGGGGAAAATGGCGGCGGCGCTTTTGTTCTGGTCTACCTGGTCTGCATCTTTTTGATCGGAATCCCGATTCTCAGCTCAGAAATACTGCTCGGCCGCGCTGGTCGGCAAAGTCCAATCAACACTATGCAGTCGCTGGTAAAGCGATCAGGCGCCCGCAAGGGCTGGAACGTGGTCGGCTGGATGGGCGCATTGGCTGGATTCATGATTCTGTCCTTTTACGCCGTGATTGCGGGTTGGGCCATGGCTTACATCGCAGAATCGGCTTCTGGCACGTTTGTCGGCGTGGACAGTGATGGTGCGGCAAAGGTGTTTAATGATTTTGTCGGCGACCCTGCTCAAGTGCTTTTTTGGCATGCCGTCTTTATGCTAATGACAATCTTCATCGTCGGCCGTGGCGTCAGCGAAGGTCTCGAGCAAGCGGTTAAGTACTTAATGCCAGCCCTGTTTGTATTGCTGCTGCTGTTGGTAGCTTATTCTGCTACCACTGGCTATTTCGGTGAAGGCTTGTCTTTTCTTTTCTCGTTAAACTTTGACAAGCTTACCTGGGACGGCGTGTTGATGGCGATGGGGCAAGCGTTCTTCACTTTGAGTCTAGGTATGGGCGCTATCATGACTTACGGCGCTTATATGCCGAAGGATGCCTCGATTGTAAAATCTGCGACGATCATCGCGCTAATAGATACAGGTGTTGCTTTGCTGGCTGGGATGGCGATTTTCCCGCTTGTATTTGCTAACGGTCTCGAAAGTAGTTCTGGGCCCGGGTTGATGTTTGTGACTTTGCCGCTCGCCTTCGGTCAGATGAGTGGTGGCGTGGTGTTCGGCACCTTGTTTTTCTTGTTGGTAACATTCGCGGCAATCACCTCTGCTATTTCTCTTATTGAGCCTGCGCTGGCTTGGTTGGTAGAGTATTTGCATGTTAGTCGGCTTCGTGGCGCGATGCTTGTTGGTGGCGTTGCCTGGTTTCTAGGGTTAGGTAGTGCGTTCTCAACCAATATCTGGTCCGACCTTATGATCTTGCCGGGTATGACTTTTTTCGACACGATGGACTATGTCTCAAATAATATTATGCTGCCCCTCGGAGGTATGTTGTTAGCACTGTTTTCCGGTTGGGCGCTGGATAAAGCCGTCAGCGAAGAGCAGCTACAGTTGTCTGGCGCGCAGTTTGCAATCTGGGAAGTGCTGGTAAGATTCGTGGCGCCGTTAGCTGTGGGCGCCGTCTTTGTTCTGACATTTATCTAATGCGAAGCATCCAGCGATCGGCACTCGTGCCATATTCGCCTCGGCAGATGTTCGATGTTGTGAATGATGTTGCTCGTTATAGCGAATATCTACCCTGGTGCGACACTAGTCGAATTATAAGTGAAACCGAATTTCAGATGGTTGCTAGCATCTCGCTGAAGGCTACGGGTATTCGACAAAGCTTTACGACGCGTAATGTATTGGACCAACCCAGCAGAATCTCTATGTCACACATAGAGGGACTCTTCTCATCGCTTCATGGTGAGTGGTATTTCAAGGCGCTGGGTGAAGATGGTTGTAGGGTGAGTCTTGATCTCAATTTTGATATGCCTAGGACCCTGGCGGCTGTCGGTGCGGGTCGCGTTTTCGATAATGCCGCCGATAGAATGGTAGATGTATTTTGCGTTCGGGCGAGTGAACTGTATGGCCGCTAAGATCGAGGTCGAGGTCGTCTATGTCACAGAGAGTCGGCAGTTTTTAAAGACGTTGAGCCTCGCTGCTGGAACCAGCGTAGATCAAAGTATTGAAGCTTCTGGTTTGTTTGAAGATTTTCCTGCGCTGGCATCGAGTGAAACGCCTATTGGCATCTATGGCAAGAAAGTGTCTCGAGATCGGATCCTAAAAGATGGCGATCGGGTGGAAGTCTATCGACCTCTAGAAATTGACCCCAAGCAAGCGCGCCGCAATCGAGCGGCACGTAAGAAACTCTAATTAGGACGATTTATCCGAGCTGGCGGCTATGGCATCGGATGGTGCGTAGTCGCCCTTAAAGTAACTCAAGCGTTCATCGATAAAAAAAACATGCAGGTTTTGCTGACGCCTGCTTAGGCCTGGAATGTCGATGGTGTAGATGTAGTCCCAGCGGTCTTTATCCAGATCGTCGTCGACAACTGGATTACCTAGCACGAATTGAACCTGGCGTTTGGTCATGCCAGGCTTCAGTTTGTTAATCATGGCTTGAGTCACCACGTTGCCTTGCTGAATGGTGATTCTGTGTACGCCAGGGAACTCGTAGGTGGAACACCCGGGGATTAGCGCTAATAGCGCCAGTAGAAAGTAATATTTTCGCATGTGTATTGGTTTCACTTTACTTTATTGCCAACAGCTAAGAATATTTGGCAATTGATTTTGAAAAACAGGATACTACAGCAATCCTTCATTCGCTTTAACCCTAGGTATTATATCCCATGCCCGCTGAATCTCAGGAAATCAAGGACGCTGGACTCAAAATTACGTTGCCTCGCGTTAAGATTCTTCAAATACTAGAAAGTTCAAGTATCCATCATATGAGTGCGGAAGACGTCTACAAGACGCTTTTGACCAATGGCGAAGAGATCGGGCTGGCAACCGTTTATCGGGTTCTCACGCAGTTCGAAGATGCGGGTCTCGTCGTTCGGCATAACTTCGAAGGTGGTCACTCAGTTTTCGAGGTGGCAACAGAAGAGCATCACGATCATATCGTCTGCGTTAAATGTGGGCGAGTAGAAGAGTTTCGCGACGATGAGATTGAGGCGAGGCAGGGGTTGGTCGCCAATGGGCTTGGTTTCGAGCTGACCGATCACGACTTGAACATGTACGGTCTCTGTCCTGACTGTCGAAAATAGCCAGGCTTTAAGCCTGCGCACTCTGGTACATCTCTTCAGCATGCGCGATCGAGTTTTCTGTCATATCCAGTCCGCCTAGCATCCGGGCAATTTCCTTTACTCTCCCGGCGTCATCTAATTGTTTGACGAGGCTTGTTGCTTGTTTTCCGTTGCTCGATTTTTCTACGGTCAGATGTTGGTGGCCCTGAGCAGCGACTTGGGGTAGATGAGTCACGCAAATAATCTGGGCCTTTTGGCCCAAATTTCGTAACAAGGTTCCAACGACCTCGGCCACGCCACCGCCGATACCGACATCGACTTCATCAAAGACTAGGCTGGGAACTCTCGATGTGTCGGCAGTAATCACTTGTATGGCAAGACTAATTCGGGATAGCTCACCACCAGACGCGATTTTGTTTAGAGCCCTGGGCGTTTGTCCCGGGTTAGTGCTAATCAGGAATTCGATATCTTCTAAGCCATTTGGACCGAGTTTGCCTGTCGCGCTGGAGTCAGCACTGGCGGTGGCGGCCGGGGTCAGCGCGACGGCGAATACAGCTCCTGCCATACCGAGATTGGCCAATTGCTCGGACACGGCCTTTTCAATCGTTTTCGCGGCCTTCTTGCGTTTCGTGGAGAGTTGCCCTGCGATTTTTAGATAATCCTGCTTCAGGGTCATTAATTTTGTTTCTAGTCCAGCGGCCTCTGAATCGATATTTTGTAGTGTCGCGAGTTCAGATTGGATGGTGACGACAAGGCTAAAAATTTGCTCTGGTTTGAGGCGGTGCTTACGGCTTAGATCGTAAATGGCAGTTAATCGTTCTTCGACCTCCTGCAGGCGAGCGGGGTTGATCTCAAAGCCAGCGCTGAATCGGTGTAAATCGGTGACGGCTTCTTCTAGGTGAATTTTCGCCGAGGTCAGCATTTCCAGAATAGGTGCGAGTTCTGGTTGATCTAGCCCTGACAATTGCTGAATACCAAGACTGACTTGTTCGACAGCAGCAGAATGATTTTCGCTCTCGCAGAGTTGGATAACGCTCTGGCACGTAGACAGGATATTTTCGCCGTTTGAAAGTTTCTTCTGTTCTGCTTCAAGGGCCTGATCTTCGCCGGTCTTCAGGCAAAGTTGTTCAATTTCTTCCAGTTGATACGCCAGCAGCTGAGCTCTTGCGGTCTGCTCCTCAGTGCTACTGACAATTTCTTCGAGTCGAACTCGAGTAGTTTCATAGGTTGTTTGCAGCGTTTTGACCCTGGCGGCCAAGTCCAGTGCGCCGGCAAATTCATCTAACAACTTTCGATGTGTATCTCGTTTTAGCAACGACTGATGTTCGTGCTGGGAGTGGATGTCCGCGAGGGTATCGCCCAGTGTTTTTAGATCACCAAGGGTGCAAGGCGCACCGTTTATAAACGCGCGCGAGCGGCCTTCCTTGGTAATGACCCGCCGTAGAATGCATTCAGCATCCTCTGTATCCAGGTCATGTTCTGTAAGCCAAGCCTTCGCATCGCTGTTCTGACTAATGTCAAAACTCGCAAAAATCTCTGTTTTGTCTCCATGCAAACCGACGCTGTGGGCATCAGCCCGGTTGCCCAGCGTTAGCGCCAAAGCATCCAGCATGATGGATTTGCCCGCGCCTGTTTCACCTGACACGACGGTCATGCCTGCTGCCAGATCCAGCTCTAGTTGATCGACCAGAGCAAAGTTATTAATAGTAAGGTGACTTAACATTTAGGTTCCTGCTTCCAGAGTGTATTAAACAAACTAAGTACCCACGGCGCAATGATGGTCCGTCTCTGATTGGTAACATTTTGTGGGTCATGTATATTTAGGGTGTGCGTCATAAGAGATATAGCCTGTGAACGAGCGACCAGAAACCAGCGCCAAAGAGCAGATCCTGCTAAAGCATTTGGTCGAGCGCTATATATTGGATGGGCAGCCGGTGGGATCGAAAACCCTGGCTCAAACGCCAGAACTGAATATCAGCCCTGCGACCATTCGAAATGTGATGGCGGATCTAGAGGCGAAGGGTTGTGTCGCTTCACCTCACACGTCCGCGGGGCGGATACCCACCCAGCTGGGCTATAGGCTATTTGTTGACAACCTACTCACCCTTCAACCATTGGACAAAATCGACCTGACCCAGGTCAGTCGTCAACTCGACCCTGATATGTCTGCTCAGGAATTGGTGGAATCCGCCTCCAGTATTCTGTCTGAAGTGACCCATATGGCGGGGTTAGTGACAATTCCTCGCCACGACCGGCCTATTTTGCGGCATATGGAATTTTTGCCCCTCAGCGACCAGCGAGTGCTGGTCATTTTGGTGCTCGACGACCATGAGGTTCAGAATCGAGTGATTCAAACCGGTACCGAGTACTCGGAATCCCAGTTGCGAGAAGCGGCAAATTTCATCAATCAATCCTTTGTCGGGCAGGATGTGGAGCAGGTTCGTAGGCGATTAATCGAGTCTATGCGAAACGATCGAGACAGTATGAATTCTCTTATGGCGACGGCGCTTGAGATAGCTGAGCAGAGCTTGCCCAGCGAAGATGACGAGACCGTGGGCTATGTGGTGGCCGGGCAGGAGAATTTGTTTGACCTTGGTCACGAAAATGCGACTTCAGATTTACGGGCTTTGTTCCAAGCATTTTCAACCAAAAGTGACATTCTGGATCTGCTGGATCGCTCTCTCGAAACCAAAGGGATTCAGCTGTTCATTGGGCAGGAGTCCGGCTACCAAATTCTAGATGAGTGCAGTGTTGTTACCTCTGCCTATCGTATCGACGGCAAGCAAGTCGGCGTATTGGGTGTGGTTGGGCCCACGCGGATGCCCTATGACAGAGTAATCCCCGCTGTTGATGTGACCGCACGGCTATTATCTGCCGCGCTTGGTGGGGTTCGGACCCGCCAATCAAGCAAGACCTGACCGCTAAATGCATCATTCGCTGTCCTTTTGATGCATCAGATTTAAACAAAACCCTTGAATGGAGTAGGGGTAATCCCCATATACGCCCCACGTGTGTTGATTAGCTTGTGGAAAGGGGTGTTATGGCCAGTTCCGATCATGAAAACGATCTTGAGAAAAATGCAAAACCAGACGAAGCAGAGCTGTTCAAGGCGCGTGTGGGAGACGAAAACGCAGAAGCAGAGGCGGAAGCCGCTGGTGCTGACACAGAGATGACGTCAGAGCTTGCGGCGGCCCTTGAGGAGGTCGCTAAATATCGCGACCTTGCGCTTCGAGCCGAAGCAGAGATGGAAAATGTCCGTCGTCGCGCGACGCGTGATGTTGAACACGCCCACAAATATGGGCTTGAAAAGCTGATTCAGAATCTGTTGCCAGTGATTGATAGCCTAGAGAAGGGTGTTGAGTCTGCGCGGCAGGTCAATGCTGATGACGGTGCCACTAAAGCGATCGTGGAAGGCATGAGTTTATGCTTGAAGATGCTTGGCGACGTGATGGCAAAAGAAGGGCTGAGCATTGTCGACCCATCGGGTGAGCCCTTTGATCCTAATTTGCACCAAGCGATGTCCATAGTTGAAAACCCAGATATGGAACCCAATTCCGTCGTTGCCGTGATGCAAAAGGGCTATACCTTGAATGAACGGTTGGTTCGTCCGGCAATGGTGATGGTATCCAAAGCGCCTGCTGGTGAAGCTGGCAGCGTAGATGAAACGGTATAGAGAATTACTCGGCGTCGGCTTGAAAACATGCAAGCGGTGCCAATATACAGAACTGAAATTGAATTGATTCGGCGCAAAAGCCGGAAACCTGGAGAAGGCAAATGGGCAAAATTATCGGTATCGACCTTGGCACCACGAATTCCTGTGTTGCGGTCATGGAAGGCAAGTCAGCAAAAATCATTGAAAACGCCGAGGGTGATCGCACCACGCCGTCAGTCATTGGTTACGCCGATGACGATGAGATTCTCGTCGGTCAGTCTGCAAAACGCCAGGCCGTCACGAATCCGCAGAATACGTTGTTTGCGATTAAGCGGCTGATCGGTCGTAAATTCAAAGATGAGGTTGTTCAGCGTGACATCAAGATGGTGCCTTATAAAATTGTCGCCGCCGACAATGGAGATGCCTGGGTTGAAGTGAAGGGCAAAAAAATGGCACCGCCACAAGTGTCCGCTCAGGTACTGGCCAAAATGAAGAAAACGGCTGAAGACTACCTTGGCGAGCCGGTCACTGAAGCCGTGATTACAGTGCCCGCTTACTTCAATGATTCCCAGCGACAGGCCACTAAAGACGCAGGCAAAATAGCCGGTCTTGACGTGAAGCGGATCATTAACGAGCCCACAGCGGCTGCCCTTGCTTATGGCATGGACAAGAACCCCGGTGATGCGACGATCGCGGTATACGACCTGGGCGGCGGTACGTTCGATATCTCAATCATTGAAATTGCAGATGTTGATGGCGAGAAGCAGTTTGAAGTGCTGTCCACGAACGGCGATACGTTCCTGGGTGGAGAAGACTTTGATATGCGTCTCATCGATTATCTCGCTGACGAATTCAAAAACCAGGAAGGCATGGATCTACACAATGATCCGCTCGCACTTCAGCGCCTGAAGGAAGCCGCCGAGAAAGCGAAGATCGAATTGTCTTCCAGCCAACAAACGGAAGTGAACTTGCCTTACATCACGGCAGACGCGACGGGTCCCAAGCACCTGGTGATCAAAGTGACACGATCAAAGTTGGAATCGCTGGTAGAAGACCTTGTGGATAGCACCCTAGAGCCGCTCCGGATGGCCATGAAAGACGCTGATACCAGTATATCGGACATTAGTGACATCATCCTTGTGGGTGGCCAGACTCGGATGCCAATGGTTCAGGAAAAGGTAAAAGCATTCTTCAATAAAGAAGCGCGCAGGGACGTTAACCCTGATGAAGCTGTGGCACTCGGTGCATCTATTCAGGCTGCAGTACTGTCAGGCGATGTTAAAGATGTCTTGCTGCTTGATGTGACACCTCTGTCTTTGGGTATTGAAACCATGGGCGGCGTGATGAGTAATCTGATCGAGAAGAACACGACCATCCCGACCAAGAAATCCCAAGTGTTTTCAACGGCAGAAGACAATCAGCCAGCGGTGACTATTCATGTGCTGCAGGGTGAGCGGAAGCAATCTGGGCAGAATAAATCTCTAGGTCGGTTTGATCTGAGCGATATTCCGCCATCACCACGTGGTTCGCCTCAAATTGAGGTGAGCTTCGACCTCGATGCAAACGGTATTTTGAATGTTTCTGCGAAGGACAAGGCGACGGGCAAAGAACAGTCTATTGTTATTAAGGCTTCCTCCGGATTGTCCGATGAGGAAATCGAAAAGATGGTCCAGGATGCTGAGGCAAATGCCGAAGAAGATCTGAAGTTCGAGGAAATGGTGTCGGTGCGCAATCAGGCTGACGGTTTGATTCACGCGACACGCAAAACCCTCGAGGAAGCGGAAGATGCTACGGACGAGGAAAAGGCTGAGATCGAAACGGCCATCTCTGAACTTGAAGAATCACTCAAGGGAGGCGATAAAGCTGAAATTGAAGCCAAGTCTCAAGCATTGACTGAAGCCTCGTCTGGGCTAGCGCAGCGTATGTACGCCAAGCAAGCAGAACAAGCGCAGGCCGAGGCAGGTGATGCAGCAGGCGGTTCTGAAAGTGCAGACGCGGATGCTGTAGATGCGGAATTTGAGGAAGTAAAAGACGACAAGTAGCGAAGTATTGGGGTCAGACTTTGCGCTGACCCTAACCTTCCTTTTTTAACAAATACCGGATTTTCCGGTTTTTTGCGTTTCATTTTTTGCGTTTCATGGCAAACACAATAAGAAGATAACGATACATGGCAAAACAAGATTATTACGAGGTTCTTGGCGTCGCTCGAGACGCGAGCGAAAAGGAAATTAAGAAAGCCTATCGTCGCTTAGCCATGAAGTACCATCCAGATCGCAATCCCGACGATGTTGATGCCGACGCGAAGTTTAAGGAAGCGAGCGAAGCGGCTGAGATTCTGACCAGCGGAGAGAAGCGCCAGTCCTATGACCAGTTTGGCCATGCAGCCTTTGAAGGGGGTGCCGGTGGCGGCGGCTTCAATGGCGGTAATGGTAACTTTGGTTCAGTGTTTGAAGACATCTTTGGTGACGTATTCACGGGCGGCGGTCGTGGCGGCGGTCGTCAGGTGCAGCGCGGCTCCGATCTAAAATATATTCTCGATCTAGATTTGGAAGAAGCCGTACGCGGTACCAACCCTAAGATCACCATCCCCGTTTTGGCAGAGTGCATGGAATGCCTGGGCTCTGGTGCCAAAAAAGGTAGCGCGCCAGTTGACTGCGTGCAGTGCGCTGGTGCTGGACAGGTGACTGCTCGGCAAGGTTTTTTCTCAATTCAACAAACCTGTCCCCGCTGTCGCGGTCGAGGCAAAATCATTTCTGATCCCTGTCAGCCATGCCGTGGTCAGGGTCGCGTTGAGGAGTCCAAAACGCTCTCGGTGAAGGTACCGCCTGGAGTGGATTCTGGGGATCGCATTCGTCTGGCTGGTCAGGGCGAAGCCGGGGTTTATGGCGGCCCAGCAGGCGACCTGTACGTGCAGATGAACGTGCGGGATCACAAAATATTTACCCGAGAAGACGAGCACCTTTACTGCGAGGTACCCATCAGCTTTGTTGATGCGGCGCTGGGTGGTGAGTTGGAAGTGCCAACCCTTGATGGTCGCGTCAATTTAAAGATCCCGTCAGAAACTCAAACCGGAAAACTATTTCGGCTAAGGGGGAAAGGCGTCAATGTGACTCAAATTAGAGGTGGCTCTATAGGTGACCTTTATTGCCGCGTCGTCGTAGAAACCCCGGTTGGTTTATCTAAGCAGCAAAAAGAGTTGCTCAACGAATTTGCGGGTCACGCAGAGCAAAAGCAGTCACCGAAGCAAGCGTCCTGGGTGGGTAACGTTAAAGGGTTCTTTGATTCGTTGACTGATTAGCGGCTGGTCACCATGGCTTGAAATCGTTATCCTCGCCAGCGTTACCCGTTTCTAGAATCTGATCATGACTAATATCGCCATCGTTGGTGCGGCAGGCCGAATGGGCAAGACCCTGATTGAGACGATTCTCAACAATCCTCATGCGACGCTTACCGCGGCGGTCGAGCAACCCGGTGTTGACGCAATTGGCGCTGATGCTGGTGAATTGGCTGGCGTGGGTCATCTGGGTGTCACAATCTGCGATAGTCTTGAAGCCGTAGTAGGCGATTTTGACGTTCTGATCGATTTCACTATTGCGACAGCAACTGAAGCCCATGTGGCGCTTTGTGCGAAGGCCGGTAAGAAGCTGGTCATCGGTACGACGGGTCTCGATGCAGCTCAGAACGCGCAGGTTGCGGATGCAGCGAAGCAGATCGCGATTGTTTATGCGCCCAATTACAGCGTGGGAGTGAACGCAACTTTCAAATTGCTCGAGGTCGCGGCGCGTATCTTTGGCGACACCGTAGATATCGAGATTACTGAGGCTCACCACCGCCATAAAGTTGATGCGCCATCGGGCACTGCGCTGAAAATGGGTGAAGTGATTGCTGGCGCGCTGGGTCGAGAGCTGAGTGATGTTGCCGTTTATGGCCGAGAAGGCCATACCGGAGAGCGTGATCGTCAAACCATTGGGTTTTCGACGATTCGAGGCGGCGACATTATCGGTGAGCATCAGGTGATGTTTGCTGGGCAGGGTGAGCGTCTCGAGATTACGCATCGGGCACAGAGCCGTGCCAATTTTGCCGATGGAGCCGTAAGGGCTGCTGTATGGGTCTCAGGCGAGACAGCGGGCATTTATGACATGCAAGATGTGCTCGGGTTGAAGAGTATGTAACGCCACAGATAGCGCCACAAAGTGACGATGCGGCTGGCTTCTGGAAGTACATTCCACTAAACTATCGCGCCAGCGAAGTGTCATGGCGCAAAGCAAAAAGTGCCCCCGAAATGGTCGAGTAACTGGTCGAAATTGTTGCAAGATAGAATAAGTAAGCGGAATCATTAGAAGGCGAGATGGAAGCAATTCCCTCTCGCTTTTTTTCGATCTGGACACTTTACCCGACACTTTACGAGGCGCGATAGGTAAAGCGACCAGAAGGTTACTGGGCGAACGCTTTGCTCGCTCGATATTTTACATTTAACGTCCGCGGAGATTAGTAATTTGGCCAATAGAGCAGTACTTGCACTCGAGAGCGGAGAGTGGTTCGAAGGGCAATCTATTGGTATTTCGGGTCAGTCCGTCGGAGAGGTTGTTTTTAATACATCGATCACGGGATACCAGGAAATTCTCACGGATCCATCCTACGCCAAGCAAATTATTACCCTGACCCATCCCCATATTGGCAACACCGGCGCGAATCTTGAAGACGAAGAGTCAGATCGGGTTTGGGCTTCGGGTCTCGTCATCAAAGACTTGCCGCTCGCTTATTCTAATTGGCGAGCAGAAATGTCTCTCTCTGAGTATTTGGTCAAACGCAACGTGGTTGCAATTGCTGGGATTGATACACGTAAGCTCACTGGAATTCTGCGGGATCAAGGTTCGCAAAAAGGATGTTTGATTGCGGGGGAAAACTTGACCGACAGCGACATCAACAAGGCGATTGAAGCCGCTCAGACATTCTCTGGTCTCAAAGGGCTGGACCTCGCGAAAGTTGTGTCTGCGCAATCAAGTTACCAGTGGCGTGAGGGTAGCTGGAGGATCGGGGAAGGCTATGCGGTTAAAACTGAATTCAAATTTAAGGTTGTCGCCTACGACTTTGGCGTCAAACGCAATATTCTCCGCATGTTAACGGACCGCGGTTGTGAGCTGACAGTTGTCCCGGCGGAAACCCCTGCGAGCGAAGTGCTCGCAATGAAGCCAGACGGTGTATTTCTATCCAATGGTCCTGGTGATCCAGACCCCTGTGAATATGCCATTGCCGCCATTAAAGAAATCGTTGCGGCTGATCTGCCGGTATTTGGCATATGTCTCGGTTTGCAATTGCTTGGTCTCGCAGCCGGGATGAAAACAATCAAGATGGGCCACGGCCATCATGGCGCCAATCATCCGGTGAAAAATCTCGAAGACGGTACGGTGCTCATTACTAGTCAGAATCATGGGTTTTGTATCGATGACGCTAGCCTACCAGGCAATGTTCGGGTGACTCATCAATCGCTATTTGATAATTCTTTGCAGGGTATTCAATTGACTGATCATCCGGCGTTTGGTTTTCAGGGTCATCCAGAAGCCAGTCCCGGTCCCCATGATGCAGCCCCTTTGTTTGATCATTTCATTGAGCTTTTGGCTCAGCGAACGAGTGGAAACTAGACGTGCCGAAAAGAACTGATATTGAAAGCATCCTGATTATTGGCGCCGGCCCCATCATCATTGGTCAGGCATGCGAGTTTGACTATTCTGGTGCGCAGGCTTGCAAGGCGCTCAAGGAAGAGGGTTATCGGGTGATATTGGTTAACTCCAATCCTGCGACGATCATGACCGACCCCGCAATGGCTGATTCAACCTACATTGAACCGGTGAACTGGGTGACGTTGGAAAAAATTATTGCCATTGAAAAACCTGACGCTATTTTGCCGACGATGGGCGGACAAACGGCACTAAACTGCGCGCTAGATTTAGCCAAGCATGGCGTGCTCGAAAAATACGACGTAGAACTGATCGGCGCGACCAAGGATGCGATTGATAAGGCTGAAGATAGGCAACTTTTTGACAATGCAATGAAAGAGATTGGTCTCGAGACGCCTCATTCTGCCTTCGCGCACTCGTTAGAAGAAGCCCGCCAAGTACAAGCAATGTTGGGTTATCCCTGCGTGATTCGCCCGTCGTTTACGATGGGTGGTTCTGGCGGAGGCATTGCTTACAACCATGAAGATTTTATTGAAATTTGCACTCGCGGGTTAGACCTCTCGCCCACCAATGAACTGTTGATTGATGAGTCTTTAGTGGGTTGGAAAGAGTACGAAATGGAAGTTGTCCGGGACAAAAATGACAATTGCATCATTGTATGTTCGATAGAGAACTTGGACCCGATGGGTATTCATACCGGGGATTCTATTACGGTGGCACCGGCTCAAACGCTGACTGACAAGGAACACCAGATCATGCGTAACGCCTCTCTTGCCGTGCTTCGAGTGATTGGCGTCGAAACAGGTGGGTCGAATGTACAGTTTGCTGTTGAGCCCGATACCGGCCGCTTAGTTGTCATCGAGATGAATCCGCGGGTATCGCGCTCTTCCGCGCTGGCAAGTAAGGCGACAGGCTTTCCGATTGCCAGAGTAGCTGCCAAATTGGCTGTGGGTTATACACTAGATGAGCTAACAAACGAGATTACTGGTGGCGTAACGCCGGCATCGTTTGAGCCTTCTATCGATTACATCGTGACTAAAATCCCGCGATTCACCTTCGAGAAGTTTCCCCAGACCGATAATTACCTGACGACACAGATGAAATCTGTTGGCGAAGTGATGGCGATTGGCCGTACCTTTCAAGAGTCATTGCAGAAAGCCTTGCGGGGTCTCGAAGTTGGCATCGATGGCTTGTCGCCACTGATGGATCAATCTTCGCGCGATTGGCTCAGCAAACTACGCAAAGAACTACGCGAGGCGGGTGCCGAACGAATTCGGTATGTCGCTGACGCCATGCGTTTCGATATGCCGCTCGAAGAGATATTCGAGTTGACTCAAATCGATCGCTGGTTTCTCGTGCAGATTGCTGATCTTGTTGCAGAAGAGCGCTCTTTAGATGGGCAGGCTTTAGCCGAGCTGGATAAGGCGCGGATGTTTGGTCTCAAACAAAAAGGTTTTTCTGATTCCCGGCTCGCCACCTTGCTAGCGATAAGTGAATCTGAAGTCCGCAGTCATCGGCTGGACTTGAATGTAAAGCCGGTCTATAGGCGCGTGGATACTTGCGCTGCGGAATTCAAATCTGCGACCGCTTACATGTACTCCACTTATGAATCAGAGTGTGAATCTAATCCCAGTGATCGAGAAAAGATCATGGTGCTGGGCGGTGGCCCCAATCGAATTGGTCAGGGGATTGAATTTGACTATTGCTGTGTCCATGCGGCGCTTGCCATGCGTGAGGATGGATACGAGACCATCATGGTTAACTGTAACCCTGAGACCGTCTCGACGGATTATGACACCAGCGATCGCTTGTACTTTGAACCACTGACGCTTGAAGATGTGCTGGCGATTGTCGATTTGGAGAAACCTAAAGGTGTAATCGTGCAGTTTGGCGGACAGACACCGCTCAAGCTTGCGAACGATCTGCAGGATGCTGGCGTTAATATTATTGGTACCAGCCCTGATGCAATCGATCGGGCGGAAGATCGTGAACGTTTTCAGGAAATGATTGAAAAGTTAAAGCTGCGCCAACCACCCAACAAAACCATTAAGGCGATCGATGAAGGTATTGGTGCTGCTGCGGGTATTGGCTATCCGTTGATTGTCCGTCCTTCTTATGTGCTCGGCGGGCGCGCCATGGAAATTGTTTATGACGATGTTGAGCTAACGACTTATCTACATGAGGCAGTGCAAGTATCGAATAAATCACCAGTGCTGTTGGATCGATTTCTTGATCAGGCAATTGAAGTCGACGTGGACGTAGTCTGTGACGGGAAAGAAGTGGTGATTGGTGCAGTGATGCAGCATATCGAGCAGGCTGGTGTGCACTCAGGCGATTCTGCTTGTTCTTTGCCGCCCTATAGTCTGAGCGATAGTTTGTTAACAGGCATCCGTGAGCAGGTTAAGGCCATGGCCATCGAGCTCAAAGTTATTGGCTTAATGAATGTCCAGTTGGCAATTCAAAATGGAGACATCTTTGTACTGGAAGTTAATCCACGTGCTTCAAGGACAGTGCCGTTTGTATCGAAGTGCATTGGTCGGTCGTTAGCCAAAGTGGCTGCTCGATGTATGGCTGGCACTAGCCTTGCCGAACAGGGCTTTACCAAAGAAATTGTACCGGAATACTTTAGTGTGAAAGAAGCGGTATTCCCGTTCGGTAAGTTCGCTCGTGTAGACCCAATTCTGGGGCCTGAAATGCGTTCAACCGGAGAAGTCATGGGTGCCGCTACAACGTTCAGTGAGGCTTATCTAAAGTCACAAATTGCGGCTGGAGACATTATCCCGAGATCCGGTACGGCCTTTTTAAGTGTTCGTGATGTCGACAAAGAAGAAATTGCGCCCGTGGCGCGCGATCTCATTGAAATTGGTTTTGAGCTGATTGCCACTCGCGGGACAGGAAATGTTTTGAAAGACGCGGGTATTGAGGTGCGAATCGTCAACAAGGTGGCAGAGGGTCGGCCGCATATTGTCGATGCGCTCAAGAACGACGAGGTTGACCTCATTGTGAATACCACTGAGGGTAAACAGGCCATTTTGGATTCGTATGCAATTCGTCGCACGGCCCTGCAGCACAAAGTTTATAATGCGACCACAATGGCGGGTGCTCGTGCCTGTATCGAGGCAGTTCGACACGGAGATCACTATGAGGTTCACAGGCTGCAGGATCTGCATAAAACTCTCTAGTTGGTGCTCGATAAACGCCTGATAGTCATGCCTCTCAGGAGGCTGGACATACACTCTTAAATTCCTAACACTATCGTTTTGACGTGTGACCTTTGATCGGAACAGATTCACTATGGAAAAAATCCCAATGACTGCGGCTGGTGAAGCTGCATTAAGAACTGAGTTAGACCATCTCAGGCAGGTGGAGCGACCCAGGATTATTAGTGCCATTGCGGAAGCAAGGGCACAAGGTGACCTGCGGGAAAACGCTGAGTACCAGTATGCTAAGGAAGAGCAGGGCTTTATCGAAGGTCGCATTGCGGATGCTGAAGGTAAGTTGTCCAATGTTCATATTATCGACGTTAGGACTATTCCGCATACAGGCAGGGTTATCTTTGGTGTCACTGTCCACCTGGTGAATCTCGATAACGATGAAAAGGTCACCTACAAGATTGTCGGTGATGACGAGGCTGATCTTAAAGCGCACAAGATATCTGTCTATTCGCCCATAGCACGGGCGTTGATTGGTAAATCAGAAGGTGATGTCGTCGTCGTCAGGGCGCCGAGTGGTGAGATCGAATATGAAATTGGCGAAGTACAGCACCTCGAATAAGTACAGCACCTCGAATAAGTACAGCACCTCGAACGAGCACTACCGTTCGCCGATCAGTCTTCCTAAAGAATGTCCGTCCGAAGTATATTGGACAAACCAGCCTGGGGTTTAGCGGCCGCCTTGTAGATGAGTGCCACATTGCCTATGCGTTGAATGAGTTCTGCACTGGTTGAGCTTATGAGCTGTGCCACGGTTTCGTTTCGATCGTCTCTATCATCGGCATGAATCTTCACCTTAATGAGTTCGTGATCGTTTAATGCGCGGTTGAGTTCTGCCACCACGCTGTCACTAAAACCGTTGCCGCCGATCGTGACCACGGGATTGAGTTTGTGACCAATTGCTCGGAATCGTTTTTGCTGTGATTTATCTATCATGGATTCATAATGGGTCTGGAGGGGCGGGCGATTCTACATGAGAACGACTTCGTCAGCGAGTATCTATGAAAAAATCCAAATCTAGCCATCAGTGGCTAAAAGAGCACGAGGAAGACGAGTTTGTAAAGCGTGCTCGGACTGAGGGTTATCGTTCGCGCGCGGCCTATAAGTTACTGGAAATAAAAGAAAAATACAGCCTGTTGAAGCCAGGGCAGTGTGTCGTTGATCTGGGTGCAGCGCCCGGTGGTTGGTCTCAGGTGGCGCAAAAAGCCGTCGGAAACAAAGGTCGCGTGGTTGCGCTCGATATTCTGCCCATGGAAGGAATTAAAGGGGTGACCTTTATTGAAGGCGATTTCACAGAAACCGGGCCTTTTGAGGCTCTGCTCGCTGAAATCGCGGAAATGCCTGTAGACCTTGTAATTTCTGATATGGCCCCAAACTTGAGTGGTATGAAGCAGGTAGATCAGCCTGCCGCTGCTTACTTTGCGGAGTTGGCGCTTGATCTATCGGAACAAGTCCTGAAACCTGGCGGTAGCCTGGTTTGCAAGTGCTTCGAGGGTGAAGGTATCAATGGTATTCGTGATGCCTTCAAAGGTAGATTTGAGAAGGTCGTTAACTATAAGCCCAAGGCCTCTCGAAGTCGGTCGCCAGAGATATTTGTTATCGGGCAGGGGTTTACGAGAACGGATTAAGCATCTGGTGCGTATAACCTCTGTCGGCGTTATTGCACGGATTAATGGGGTTTTTGGGCGCCGGCATCTATAGTAAGGTAAGTGAACCCAGTAACGCACGTGGCCTTTATTAGGCCGTTGTCACACTAGTTTGTAGGAAGGGATAAAGAGGACGATCTTTTGAACGATATGGGAAAAAATTTGCTGCTGTGGCTCATCATTGCCGCGGTTTTGCTGACGGTTTTCAGAAATTTTGACGTTAGCCAGAGTACGCCAGAACTCGAGTATTCTAAGTTTCTCGATATGGTGCAGCGTGGCCAAATTAAATCTGTTGAAATAGAAGGCTCGATAATCAGGGGCATTCAGTATGACGGTGAGGCCTTTGAAACGATCCAGCCGCAGATTGCGGATAAAAAGCTGATCGATGATATGCAAGCCCATGACGTACAGTTTCGTGGCAAACGACCCGAGCAACAGTCTATCTGGACCCAACTGCTCGTCGCGAGCTTTCCGATATTGGTCATTATTGCGGTCTTCATGTTTTTCATGCGGCAGATGCAAGGCGGTTCCGGGGGACGTGGCGGTCCACTGACTTTCGGTAAAAGCAAAGCGAAACTGCTTGGTGATGATCAGATTAAAACGACGTTTGCTGATGTAGCGGGTGTCGATGAGGCGAAAGAAGACGTCAAAGAACTGGTGGATTTCCTCCAAGATCCTTCCAAGTTTCAAAAGTTAGGTGGCAGAATGCCTCGTGGTATTTTGATGGTTGGCCAGCCTGGCACGGGTAAAACGCTCCTTGCAAAAGCGATTGCAGGCGAAGCGAAGGTCCCATTCTTTTCAATCTCGGGTTCCGACTTTGTAGAGATGTTCGTGGGTGTCGGTGCCTCGCGAGTCCGAGATATGTTTGAGCAGGCGAAAAAACAATCACCCTGCATAATCTTTATTGACGAAATTGATGCGGTCGGTCGTCACCGCGGCGCTGGAATGGGTGGCGGTCACGACGAACGTGAACAGACCTTGAATCAGCTTTTGGTTGAGATGGACGGTTTTGATGGTAACGAGGGCACGATTGTTATTGCTGCTACCAACCGACCTGATGTGCTCGACCCTGCGTTGCTGCGACCAGGGCGATTTGACCGCCAGGTTGTTGTGGGCTTGCCTGATATTCGCGGCCGTGAACAAATTTTAAAAGTCCACATGCGTAAAGTGCCACTTGGCTCTGATGTCGAACCCTCCTTTATTGCGCGTGGTACGCCTGGATTTTCAGGTGCGGATCTCGCCAACCTTGTCAATGAAGCCGCGCTGTTTGCTGCTCGCCAGGCAAAGCGAACTGTGAATATGGACCATTTCGAGCAAGCCAAAGACAAGACCATGATGGGCGCAGAACGTAAGAGCATGGTGATGTCAGAGGCCGAGAAGCGTAATACGGCCTATCACGAAGCCGGCCACTGTATTGTCGGCTATCTGGTGCCTGAGCACGACCCCACATACAAGGTTACGATTATACCGAGGGGTCGAGCACTGGGTGTAACGATGTTTTTGCCAGAAGAAGATCGCTACTCAATCAATAAACGTGCATTGGATTCTCAGATTTGTGCGCTATTTGGTGGGCGAATCGCAGAAGAGTTGACTCTGGGCATGGATGGCGTGACGACCGGTGCGTCCAATGATATCGAGCGTGCGACCAAGATGGCTAAGAATATGGTGACCAAGTGGGGTCTGTCCGAGAAGTTGGGACCCCTCACCTATTCTGACGAAACTGAGGAAGTTTTCCTTGGCATGTCGACCGGTACCCCGAAGATTCAGGTGAGTGGTGAAACGGCCAAAATCATTGATGAGGAAGTACGCGCCATCATCGACAACTGCTATGAAATAGCCACACGTATTTTGACCGAAAACCGGGACAAGTTAGACGGCATGGCTGAGGCACTACTTGAATATGAAACCATCGATCGGGTTCAGATTGATGAAATCATGGCGGGTCGCAAACCTAGTCCTCCAAGCAATTGGAATGATCCAGACGAAGACGATGTGGGCACACAAGAAGCCCCTGATCCAGAGCCGCGCCCGAGCGGACCTGTTGGTGGCCCAGCCGAAGAACATTGATCAAGTTAGTATTTGTCTTCAGACAGCGGGCCTTTCGGGCCCGTTGTTGATTCTGCGCTGTGTTATTTCCTGCTGATCGTCCGGCCATTATGGGCATCTTAAATGTGACGCCGGATTCATTCTCGGATGGCGGCCGTTTTGTGAAGCGCGATGACGCCATGCGGCATGTGGAGAAGATGATCCAGGATGGGGTCGACATCATTGATGTTGGTGGTGAGTCCACAAGACCCGGTGCGGAATCCGTGTCGGCTGTCGAGGAGCTCGAACGCGTTGTGCCCGTCATCGAAGCGATCCGGTCGATGACAAACTTACCTATTTCTGTTGATACGAGCACAGCAGCCGTGATGACAGCGGCTGCTGTTGCGGGTGCAAGCATGGTTAACGATGTACGCGCGCTGCGGCGTGAGGGCGCGCTGGAGGCCGCTAGCGCGACCGGGCTGCCGGTTTGTTTGATGCACATGCAGGGCGACCCTCAAACCATGCAGATGAGTCCTGGTTACAATGACCTGATGGTGGACATCCGACGATTTTTTACCGGACGAATTGAAGTCTGCGTGAAAGCAGGTATCCCACAAGAAAAAATAGTCCTGGATCCGGGCTTTGGGTTTGGGAAAACGACCCAGCATAATCTACAACTGATCAACCAATTAGACACATTTGCCGAGCTGGGCTGTCCTTTGTTGGTTGGCCTTTCGAGAAAGAGTACTATTGGCCGTGTAATGGACTCGAAGGGCCTAGAATCGAAGGGCTTTGAATCGATTGAAGAAGATCGTCTCATTGGCAGCTTAGTCGGAGCCGTGTGGGCTTATATGCGTGGCGCTTCTATTCTCCGCGTGCACGATGTAGCTGAGACACGGGCTGCTCTTTTGATGGCCAGTGCATTTGCGACCAACGGCGACCAGTTCGACTGAAAGAGACAATAACAATTGAAAAAACAATATTTCGGTACAGATGGCATTAGAGGTACGGTAGGTTACGGGGCTATCACGCCTGAATTTATGTTGAGGCTAGGCTGGGCCGCTGGACGCGTGTTTGCGAAGAATGGTCATGGTGAAATCTTGATTGGCAAGGACACGCGAATATCCGGGTATATGTTCGAGTCGGCGCTTGAGGCGGGATTAGTTTCTGCTGGTCTGGATGTCCTCCTCCTGGGGCCCATGCCGACGCCCGCTGTGGCCTATCTGACGCGAACCTTTAACGCCCGGGCGGGGATCGTCATCAGTGCGTCCCACAATGCCTTTTCTGACAATGGCATCAAATTCTTCTCGGGCCAGGGCGAGAAGCTCGACGATGAAATTGAGCTCGCGATCGAGGCTGAGCTTGATCACGCCAAACAACATATGGAAGTTGTTGCTTCCGATCGGATTGGCAAGGTTCGGCGCATCCACGACGCTGCGGGTCGATATATCGAATTTTGTAAAAGCTGCTTTCCTTCCAACAAAAACCTGCGAGGGCTGCGAATCGTCCTGGACTGCGCCCATGGGGCGACATACCACGTCGCCCCCAGTATCTTCCGGGAACTTGGTGCGGAGGTGGTCGAAATTGGGGTTGCGCCGGATGGCCTGAATATCAACCATCAAGTCGGGTCGACTCATCCTGCGCTTCTACAACAAAAGGTTACTGAAGAGCAGGCAGATTTCGGTATTGCCTTCGATGGCGACGGTGACCGGGTGTTGATGGTGGATCACCTTGGCGAGGTTGTGGATGGTGATGAGCTCGTTTATATCATCACTCGGGATAGGCAGTTGCGAAATAGAATGGCGGGCGGCGTCGTCGGCACGCTGATGAGTAATTTTGGTTTAGAGTTGGCGCTACAAAGGCTTAAGGTTCCTTTTATTCGTGCGGCTGTGGGTGATCGATATGTGCTTGCTGAATTGCAAAACAACGACTGGGAGGTCGGCGGGGAATCTTCAGGGCATATCTTGTGCTTGGATATTACCTCTACGGGTGACGGCATTGTCTCTGCGTTACAGGTGGTGGCGGCAATCGTAGAGTCCGATACGTCGCTCCATCAACTAAAGGGGCAAATGTCGAAGTTTCCACAGTGCATGATTAATGTGCATTGTCATAAGGATGCTGTTCATCACGCATCAGTAGTGGATGCCGTTAAGGCGACAGAGCATTGTCTAGACGGTAAGGGACGCGTATTACTCCGTTCCTCGGGAACTGAACCTGTGGTTCGCGTCATGGTAGAGGGCGAGGATGCATCTGTGGTGCAGTCCCTTGCTGAGAATCTTGCAGCCATTGTGTCCAAATCCGCAGGCAGTTGATTGAAACTTAAGGTTAAAGTGTTTAACATGCGCAGCCGCTTTTGGGGGTTACTATGAGGCGAATACTGGTCGCAGGAAATTGGAAGATGAACGGCGGTTGGTCCGAGAATGAGGACCTGGTGCGTGAGCTTCTGGCATTACCATCAACGGCGGAGCGTGTCGTGTGTCCCCCGGCCCTATATCTCGCTCAGGTTGCTGAGCTAATACGGGAATCAGATATTAGTCTGGGTGCGCAAAATATAGATTGGCATGATGCTGGTGCCTTTACCGGCGAAATATCGGCTGGGATGGTCCGTGATGTGGGTGGTACGCATGTCATTATCGGTCATTCGGAGCGTCGGGCGTTGTTTGGAGAAGGTCTCTCGCAATGTCTGGAAAAGACCAAAGCCGCGATTGCTGAGGGTTTGACACCAATTTTTTGTGTTGGTGAAACCAAGGCTGAGCGTGACAGCGGTAACACGAGGCGAGTGATATCGACTCAGTTGGTCGATGTGATCGAGACCGTGCCGCTCGACAGGATGATTATCGCTTATGAGCCCGTGTGGGCAATTGGCACCGGTGATGTGGCGACACCAGAACAGGCAGAAGAAGTTCACCGGCATATTCGAGAACAGGTGGGAAAGAAAGACCGCGGCGCGGCGCTTACCATGCGCATTCTATACGGCGGCAGTGTTAATGCCGAGAATGCTGCCGGATTGTTCGAAAGAGCTGACATTGACGGTGCGCTGGTTGGCGGTGCGTCGCTCAAGGCGAAAGTTTTTAGTGCTATCTGTTGCGCAGCAGCAGACAAATGACGTCGAGGCGGGTTTCGCTGCGGCGCTTGAAAAGAGAGAATTATGCAACCTGAAGTAATTGAAACACTGGTTCTGGTGGTCCACGTACTGGCAAGTCTGGCCATTATCGGGCTTATTCTCATCCAGCAAGGTAAGGGCGCTGAAATGGGATCGGGCTTTGGGGCGGGCTCTTCTAGTACCGTTTTTGGTAGCGGCGGGGCGGGTAACTTCCTAACCAAGACCACAACGGCAATCGCTATTGCGTTTTTTCTAACCAGCTTCGGCTTGGCCTACTTTGCCAAGCAAAAGTCGGAGTCCGTGCGTACACTGGGTATTCCAGCTGTCGTTCAACAGGCAGAAACTGCTGAGTTACCGGCGTTGGGTATCGATGCGGAAGCAGTTGAGTCAGAGTTGCCGGTTGTGGAAGAATCGGCGCCATAAAGTATGATTTCGTCGGATATTCCCTGGGGATGACCGACTTTAAAGTTTAGCCGAAGTGGTGAAATTGGTAGACACGCCACCTTGAGGGGGTGGTGAGCTTACGCTCGTGGAGGTTCAAGTCCTCTCTTCGGCACCAAATTCATGGCTTGCGCAACAGCGTAAACATGAATCCTGTGGCTTACCCGTAGGGTAAACACAAAAAAGGCGGCTTGCCCTTTCTAGTAAGCCAAAGGGCAAACGTGAATGGCGGCAAGCACTTATTTTCAGCGCCTATGCGCTGAAAATCAAGCTTTGCGAAGCAACTGTGCTGAGAGCCAAATAGCAGCATGATTTTGGCTTGGTATTCGTGGATCCGAACCACCGACCCATCGCGCCGGAGTCCTCTCGTCTTCTGATTCAAACCTCTTATATTCAATCTATCTGCATACTCTTCCTGTCAGGTGTTGACCCGGACCTAACACCTCCCTATAATTCGCCCCCTTGTTGATGCGGGGTGGAGCAGTCTGGTAGCTCGACGGGCTCATAACCCGTAGGTCGTAGGTTCAAATCCTGCCCCCGCTACCACAGTTTGATATGGAGCCCCTTTTTAGGGGCTTTTTATTAGCTTGAGTCTTTGTTTTTGGCGGTTTTTAAGAGTTTGCCAAAAGGTTTTTGGTTAGAATCAGTCCGTTTTACTGGGGGCTGGCATGGCTCAGGTACTAAATATCGTTTGGCGGACTGTGGTTTCAGTGCGTCATGCGCACTGAAGAATGGGCTACGTGCCCATTTTTTATTGGTCGAAGGTTAATTTGGTCAAACAGTTGGTGTCTCGTGAGCGAGCAGTTAAGAGAATTGATAGAGCCCGTCGTCGAGGCTTTGGGTTTCGAGTTCTGGGGGCTTGAATACCTGAGTCAAGGCAGGCATTCCGTGCTGAAGATTTATATCGATGCGGAAACCGGGATTGATGTTGACGATTGTGCCAGTGTCAGTCGGCAGGTCAGCGGTTTGTTGGACGTAGAAGAGCCGCTTAAGGGAAAGTACACCCTTGAAGTTTCGTCCCCAGGTATGGACCGGCGATTATTTCTGCTTTCACAGTATGAGATGTTCAAAGGCGCCAAGATTAAAGTGAACTTACGCTCGCCCTATGATGGCAAGCGAAAATATACAGGCTTGTTGTGTGGGGTCGAGGATGGCGATGTTGTCCTTCGACTCGGAGAAGAAGAAATTCTTTTTCCCTTTGCAGACATAGACAAAGCCCAGGTGGTGCCGGAGTTTGACTAGGAAATGTTGTCTGCCGGCTTGAATGGGACTTGGGGATTACCCCTTGAGGATGTTGTCAGAATCGAGGCAATGTAATGAGTAAAGAAATATTGCTGGTCGTGGAATCAGTCTCCAACGAGAAGGGTGTCCCTAATGACATCATCTTTGAGGCGCTCGAGCTCGCGCTCGCCACGGCAACGAAGAAGCGCTATGAAGAAGGCGTAGAATTGCGGGTTTCGATCGACAAAGAGACGGGCGACTATTTGACTTATCGGCGTTGGATTATTATCGATGACGATGAGCCGATGGAATTCCCTTCATCACAAACGACTGTCTCCGCGGCGAGATTGGATGATCCTGAAATTCAGGTAGGTGATTGGACCGAGGAAGAGGTCGAGTCTGTCGGCTTTGGACGAATTGCAGCTCAGACTGCCAAGCAAGTTATTGTGCAAAAAGTTCGTGAAGCAGAGCGGGCGCAAATCGTTGACGCCTACCGATCAAAAGTAGGTCAGTTGGTGAATGGCCAGGTCAAAAAGGTCAACCGAGAAGCAGTAATTGTCGACCTTGGAAATAACGCCGAAGCGATTCTGCCCCGTGAAGAATGGATCCCACGTGAAACATTTCGCATCGGTGATCGTCTCCGTGCGCTTCTGAAAGAAGTGCGCCCTGAGGCTCGAGGTCCGCAGCTAGCGTTGACTCGAACCACCCCAGAAATGTTGATCGAACTGTTTAAAATAGAAGTACCAGAAATCGCCGACGGGGTGATTGAGATTCTAGGAGCGGCACGAGATCCTGGTTCGCGGGCTAAGATTGCGGTCAAGACCAATGATGGTCGAATTGATCCTGTAGGTGCTTGTGTCGGCATGCGTGGCTCACGCGTCCAGGCGGTATCGGGTGAATTAAGTAACGAGCGAATTGATATTGTGCTTTGGGATGACAACGTTGCTCAGTTAGCAATCAATGCAATGTCACCCGCTGAGGTCGTATCTATTGTTGTTGATGAAGAAACCAACAGCATGGATATTGCGGTTGGTGAAGACAATTTGGCTCAGGCAATTGGTCGCGGTGGTCAAAACGTTAGGTTGGCTAGCGAGCTGACCGGTTGGGTTTTGAACATCATGACCGAAGCACAAGCATCTGAGAAACAGAATGAAGAAGCTGGTTCCATCATTGAAAAGTTCATGGCTCAATTGGATGTTGATGAAGATGTTGCCATCGTTCTTGTTGAGGAAGGGTTTACCACTTTAGAAGAAGTGGCCTATGTTCCGCAGGAAGAAATGGTGGCGATCGAAGGATTCGACGAAGATATTGTTGAAGAACTCCGTAATCGAGCAAAGAGCGCATTGACCACTATGGAGCTCGCTGGCGAAGAAGAGCTGAAACATGCTACGCCTGCCGATGACTTGTTAGAGATGGAAGGCATGGATCGACGACTGGCGTTCCAGATGGCGAAAATCGGCATTATTACCATGGAAGATCTCGCCGAGCAGGCTACAGATGACCTGTTAGAGATTGAAGGTTTGGATGAAGAACGTGCTGGTAAGTTGATCATGACAGCACGTGCTCCCTGGTTCGAAGAAGATTCAGCCGAGGAAGCCTAATCATAGTTAGGGTGGAATGAATGGCAGAAGTGACTGTAACTCAATTAGCGGAAACTACTGGTACGCCGGTTGACCGATTGTTGCAGCAATTGCAAGAAGCGGGCTTGCCGCAAACAGCCGCCGCAGATCTGATTTCCGAAGAGGAAAAGCAGGGCCTGCTTGCGCATATGAAAAGCACCCATGGTGAGACTGAAGCGGAAGTCGCGCCAAAGAAAATCACCTTGAAGCGTCGTACTCTTAGCACGCTTAAGACCGGTGGCAGCTCCGGTCGGGGTAGAACTGTTAATGTTGAGGTGCGCAAGAAGCGTACTTACGTCCGTAAAAATGAAGGCGAAGCGGAAGCAGAAGCAGAAGGCGATGAGCAGCATGTCGCTGATGCTGAGCCGATGGAAGCAGTCGTTGCTGACATATCTGTAGAAATCACTCCTGAAGAACAAACAAAAGCTAAAGAACAGGCGTTGCGTCGAGCGGCACATGATGAGCTGTCGGCTGAAGCGAATCGGCGTCGTGATGAAGCAGCCAGGCTGACACTTGAGGCGGAGTTAAAGGCCAAGGAAGAGGCAGAGCAGAAAGCCAAGCTCGCTGCCGCCGAAGAAACGCGCAAGGCAGAAGAAACCAAGAAGAAAGAAACAGAAGAAGCCAAGATCAGCAGTCGTAAAGACAAACGTGATCGGCATGACCTTGATGATAATGATGCCAAAGAAAAACGTGCCAAGCATGGTAGTCGAAAGAATCGAACTGTCGAGAAATTCGATGACGAAGTCGATAATGTTATCGGCACAGCTACGGGTGACGTCGCCGCAAAGGCTACGCCATTAGGGTTATCGAAAAGTCGGCCAAAGCGTGCGGTTAAACCGGTCCGTCAAAAATTTCGTGCTCCTACCGAGGAGCAAAAACGCCAGGTCGAAGTTGGTGCAACTATTACGGTTGGACAACTTTCGCAGCGTATGTCTGTCAAAGTGACAGATGTGATCAAGGCTTTGATGGGTCTCGGCATTATGGCAAATATTAATCAAACAGTAGACCAGGATACGGCAACATTAGTTGTTGAAGAATTCGGTCACACGGTGAAACATCTGGACTCAGAAGCAGTAGAGACATCGCTCGAAGAAGAAATGGCGCTTGATGGTGAAATTTTCCCAAGAGCACCTGTGGTCACCGTCATGGGTCACGTCGACCACGGTAAGACCTCACTGTTGGACTACATTCGCAACAGTCGTGTAGCGACCGGTGAGGCTGGCGGTATCACCCAGCACATTGGCGCCTACCGGGTTCAGACCAAGCAAGGTGAAATCTGTTTCATTGATACGCCGGGCCACGCTGCTTTCTCAGCGATGCGTGCTCGTGGGGCTAACAGTACCGATATCGTCATTTTGGTAGTTGCTGCTGACGATGGCGTTATGCCGCAAACTGAAGAAGCGATTAAGCATGCAAAAGCTGCCGGTGCGGCGATGGTTGTTGCCATTAACAAGATTGATAAAGAAGGTGCAGATCCGGAGAGAGCCAAGAACGAATTGGCATCAAGAGATGTTATTCCTGATGACTGGGGCGGTGATACTCAGTTTGTTCCTGTTTCAGCTCTTACTGGAGAAGGTGTCGATTCGTTACTAGAAGCAGTTCTTCTTCAGGCAGAACTGATGGAACTCAAGGCAGTTCAAGATGGCTCTGCCAATGGCGTTGTGATCGAATCAGAATTGGATAAAGGAAAGGGCCCAGTTGCCACTCTGCTGGTGCAGAATGGTACGCTTAAGCAAGGCGACATTATTGTCGCAGGTCAGCACTTTGGTCGCGCCCGGGCGATTACCGGCGACGACGGCATGCAGCTTAAATCCGCTGGTCCATCAACACCCGTATCGATGTTGGGTCTAGATGGCGCGCCTGCTGCAGGTGATACCTTTGCGGTTGTTAAAGACGAGAAGCGCGCACGTGAAGTTGCGTTGTTTAGAAAGGGCAAAGCCGATGATGAGCGGCTAGCTACTCCAGCCGCAAGTCTCGATAACCTGCTGGCCAGCTTTGGTGATACCAAGGTCAACTATCTCAATATTGTTGTAAAAGCCGATGTTAGGGGTTCGCTTGAGGCAATTGTTTTTGCTCTAAAAGAAGCAGGCAACGATGAAGTTAAAGTGAATGTGGTGTATTCAGGCGTCGGTGCAATATCTGAGCACGATGTGAACTTTGCCATTACGTCTGGTGCGGTACTGTTTGGTTTTAATGTTCGCGCCGATGGTGCTGCTCGCAAGTTGGTTGAACGCGATGGAATTGACCTGCGCTATTACAAGGTGATCTACGATCTGGTCGACGACGTTAAAGCGGCCTTAAGCGGTATGTTGTCGCCTGAAGTACGTGAAGAGATTGTTGGCATTGCTCTGGTTCGTGATGTCTTCGAGTCTAAGAAGTTTGGCAATATTGCTGGTTGCATGATCATCGAAGGAACGGTTCATCGCGATAAGAAGATTCGCGTGTTACGCGATAACATCGTCATCTATGAAGGTGAACTGGAATCGTTGCGCCACTTTAAAGAAGAAGTCAGCACTGCCCGTAACGGCACTGAGTGCGGCATCGGCGTGAAAAACTATAACGATGTAAAAGTTGGCGATCAAATCGAGGTGTTTGATTCTCGAGAAGTTGCCAGGGAACTATAGACCAGAATGCCAAAAGAATTTAGCCGCGGACAGCGTATTGGCGATCTGATCCAACGCGAGTTAGCGGTCTTGTTGCAAGTAGAGATCAAGGACCCACGTGTTGGTATGGTCACACTGAGCGAGGTTAAAGTCAGTCGTGATCTGGCTTTTGCTGATGTTTATTTCACCATGCTGCCAGACGAGTTAGCGAAGGAAGGTGCTGAAGTCCTAAACAGCGCCGCAGGGTTTTTGAGATCACAGTTGGCAAGAGTACTACATACTCGTACAACGCCCAGGCTTCGATTTCATTACGACCATAGCATTGAAAATGGTGCGCGAATGTCGAAAGCGATCAACGATGCGGTGAAGCGCGATGAACAGCAACACTTAGTAGATGGTTCTGAAGCGCCTCCTCCCTCGGAAGATAATAATGGGTAGGTCGACAGACAAACCGACGGACAGACCGACTATAAAACGTCGCCCAGTTCACGGCATCTTAGTGCTGGATAAGCCGCTGGAAATCAGTTCCAACGGCGCGCTGCAGCGGGTAAAAAATTTATTCTGTGCAAAAAAAGCGGGTCACACTGGCAGCCTCGATCCTTTGGCCACAGGTGTGTTGCCTCTTTGTTTTGGTGAGGCGACTAAGTTCTCTCAGTTTCTGCTCGATGCCGATAAGCGCTATACCACGGTTATAAAACTGGGTGAAACGACAGCAACGGGGGATGCTGAAGGCGACGTGCTTGAGCGTCGACCTGTGCCAGACTTGACTAGGCCCGGTCTCGAGATCGTGCTTGATCAGTTTCGCGGCGTCATTGACCAGATCCCATCGATGTACTCGGCGATTAAGGTAAATGGCCAGCCTTTGTACAAGTTGGCCCGCCAAGGTATTGAAATTGAAAGGAAATCTCGCTCGGTAGAGATTCTTGATTTAACTCTTCTAGCATTGACAGCCGACAGTTTGACGCTCGATGTTCGCTGCACCAAGGGCACCTATGTGCGCACACTGGCAGAAGATATCGGGAAAGTGTTAGGCTGCGGCGCCCATGTGACGGAACTCCGCCGAACGGCGTCTGGGCCCTTCGAGTTAGCGCAGTCCGTGACAGTCGAGTATCTCGAGCAGTTGCTTGAGGCCGGAGGTCAGGCCGGTCTTGATAAGTGCCTTTTGTCACCGTCAGCAGCAGTGCCAGATTGGCCCAGTGTTGAATTGTCGGAAATCAGTGCTTCGTATCTGAAGCAGGGTCAACCAGTTCAAATCGCGAAAGCGCCAACGACTGGTTGGGTCAGAATCTTTTCAGAATCATCCGAACCCAATGAAGAAGCATTTATTGGTGTAGGGGAGATTATGGAAGATGGTCGGATTGCACCGCGAAGGCTTGTGGCAACCTGACGCACAAGTAAGCAGTGTAGAAAAAGTCCTAAAGAAGAAAGTTGTAGAGAAAGAAAGCAGTAAAGAGAAGGACCTCTGGTCTATCTAGATAGTCTTCTAGATAGTCTTCTAGATAATTTAGTCAGATGGTCGCTGTAGACAAGATTGACGATGACTACAAATATGCGTGGTCACTCGTTTAATTAAATTCCGCATATTGGAGAAATAGAATGGCACTAACTGCACAAGATAAAGCTGAAATTGTTAAAGAGTTCGGAGATTCGGAAACCGATACAGGTTCCCCGGAAGTTCAGGTGGCATTGTTAACCGCAAATATTGAAAAGCTTCAGTCTCACTTTAAAGATCACAAGGCGGATCACCACTCGCGAACCGGTTTGCTTCGAATGGTAAGTCAGCGTCGAAAGCTGTTGAACTACCTCAAGAACAAAAGCACAGACCGATATGCTCAGCTAATTAAACGATTAGGGCTAAGAAGATAAGAGACGCCCAGTAGTCATGGGAATCTTGTGCTGATTCCCGGGGCTCAAAAACAGATATGAATTGGAGAAAAAATTGAATCCTGTGAAGAAAAAATTTATTTTTGGCGGCCAAGAGGTCGTGATTGAAACTGGCAAGATTGCCAGGCAAACATCTGCAGCCGTTGTTGTCACGATGGCTGAAACCACTGTCCTAGTGGCAGTTGTTGGACGAAAAGAAGCAAAGCCTGGTCAGGACTTTTTCCCCCTGACCGTGAACTACGAAGAGAAGACCTATGCTGCGGGTAAAATCCCCGGTGGTTTCTTTAAACGTGAAGGTCGTCCTTCAGAAAAAGAAACTTTAACTTGCCGTCTCATCGATCGGCCTATTCGTCCATTGTTCCCTAAGGGGTTTATGAACGAAGTCCAGGTGACCTGTCAGGTGATCTCGGCACATAAGAATACTGATCCAGATATCATCGCGATGATCGGTACTTCCGCAGCGCTTGCGCTGTCCGGTCTACCATTTAGTGGCCCTATTGGTGGCGCTCGTGTTGGCTTTACTAAAGACGGCTACATTCTGAACCCTGGCTACGACGCTCTGGCAGACTCTGACCTCGATATGGTTGTGGCTGGTACGGAATCCGCTGTTTTGATGGTGGAATCAGAAGCGAAAGAATTGACCGAAGATCAAATGCTTGGTGCTGTACTTTTTGCTCACCAGGAAATGCAGGTTGTGATTCAGGCAATCAAAGAACTGAAAGCAGAAGCTGGTAAGCCCGATTGGGAATGGCAGTTAGAAGCAGAAAATGAAGCGTTAACGAGCGCGTTGGCAGAGAAGTTTACCGACGGTATTAGCGCTGCATACCAGACCGTCGACAAGATGGAGCGACAGGACAAGTTGGCAATCCTGCGCGATGAAGCTGTTGCGAGTATAGCAACTGAAGGCGCTGACTTTAATGCCGGTGACGTTTCAGCTTACTTTGGTAAGCTTGAAAAGAAGACAGTCCGTCGTCGTATCATTGCCGGCGAGCCGCGTATTGACGGTCGTGACACTAAGACTGTGCGAAATATTGAAGTTGAAGTGGGTTTACTTGATAAGACTCACGGTTCTGCGCTGTTTACTCGTGGCGAAACACAAGCCATCGTGACAACGACACTTGGTTCAATGCGCGATGCTGCTTTGATTGACGCACTGCAGGGTAGTTATCGTGATCACTTCCTGCTGCACTACAACTTCCCGCACTACAGTGTTGGTGAAACCGGTTTTTCCGGTGGACCCAAGCGTCGTGAAATTGGGCATGGTCGATTGGCCCGTCGCGGTATTGCTGCGGTATTACCAACCCTCGCAGATTGGCCGTATACCATTCGCGTTGTGTCTGAAATTACAGAATCTAATGGATCCTCTTCTATGGCAAGCGTTTGTGGTGCCAGTTTGTCTTTGATGGATGCCGGTGTGCCGCTTAAGGCGCCAGTCGCGGGTATTGCGATGGGTCTTGTTAAAGAAGAAGACGGCTTCGCCGTTCTCACCGATATTTTAGGTGATGAAGATCATCTGGGTGATATGGACTTTAAAGTTGCCGGAACAGAAACTGGTGTGACTGCGCTACAAATGGATATCAAGATCCAGGGCATCACCGAGGAAATTATGGAGGCTGCTCTTGCTCAAGCTAAAGTTGCGCGATTGCACATCCTTGTTGAGATGAACAAGGTTATCGGTCGATCTCGCGATTCTGTTTCCGAGAACGCACCTGCCATGGTGACGATCAAGGTTGAATCCGACAAGATTCGCGACGTCATTGGTAAAGGTGGTGCAACCATCCGTTCAATTACGGAAGAAACCGGCGCCGACGTTGATATCAATGATGACGGTACCATCATCATTTATGGTGAAGGTAAGGAATCTCGTGATGCAGCGGTTGCCATGATCGAGTCCATCACTGCAGAAGCAGAGATTGGCAAGATCTACAAAGGCAAGGTTGTGAAGATCGCTGACTTTGGCGCCTTCGTCAACATCTTGCCAGGCAAGGATGGTCTTGTGCACATTTCTCAAATCGCCCATGAGCGAGTAGAGAAGGTCACTGATTATCTGACTGAAGGTCAGGAAATTGAAGTCAAGTGTTTAGATACGGAGCGTGGTCGTATCAAGCTGTCGATCAAAGAATTGATCGTGAAAGACGAGCAACCTGTTGAAGACGATGCACCGGAAGCTGATGCTAGCTAACGTTAAGCAGTAGTTAAAAAGGGCGGGCCTTTTCAGGACCGCCCTTTTTTTTGATCCAATTTCCTGTTTTGGCCTTTCTTGGCATTAACTAGCAGGCCTATTCTGAATGAGGTCTTCAACGACAGAGGGGTCGGCTAAAGTACTCGTGTCTCCAAGGTTATCGAGTTCGTTCTCGGCGATCTTGCGCAGAATCCGGCGCATAATTTTTCCTGACCGAGTTTTCGGTAAGCCTGGTGCCCACTGAATGATATCGGGTTTCGCGATCGCACCAATCTCCTTACGGACCATCTGGTTGAGTTCTGCAAGCAGGGCGTCTGTGCCCTCTACACCATGCATCAATGTCACATAGGCATAAATCCCTTGTCCCTTTACATCGTGCGGGTAGCCAACCACAGCAGCTTCTGCCACGGCTTCATGCAACACCAGGGCGCTTTCGACTTCCGCAGTACCCATCCGGTGACCCGATACGTTCAGGACATCATCTACTCGGCCGGTAATCCAGTAGTAGCCGTCTTCATCTCGTCGCGCGCCGTCACCGGTGAAATAGTACCCGGGATAGGCGGAATAATAGGTTTCAATGCAGCGTTCGTGATCGCCATAAACCGTGCGGATCTGGCCTGGCCATGAGGCGCCAATGGCGAGGTTGCCTGAGCCTGCACCTATGACTTCTTTACCGTCTTGGTCCAGTAGGACGGGTATAACACCGAAGAAAGGCCGCGTTGCGGAGCCGGGTTTCAGCGTCGTGGCGCCTGGCAAGGGCGTAATCATGATGCCGCCGGTTTCTGTTTGCCACCATGTGTCTACAATCGGACAACGTTCCTCACCGACAATATGGTAATACCATTCCCATGCTTCCGGGTTGATCGGCTCTCCAACAGAGCCAAGCAGGCGCAGGCTGGATCTGGATGTCGACTTAACGAACCCATCACCTTGCCCCATTAATGCTCTAAGTGCTGTTGGCGCAGTGTAGAAAATATTTACTTCATGCTTGTCGCAGACTTGCCAACAACGAGACGCATCGGGATATGTCGGGACACCCTCAAACATTAAGGTAGTCGCGCCATTAGCAAGCGGTCCATAAACAATATAGGTATGGCCAGTGACCCAGCCCACATCCGCTGTGCACCAGTAGATATCCCCTTCGTGATAATCGAACACATACTTATGAGTCATTGCGGCTTGAAGCAAATAGCCACCGGTAGTGTGCAGTACTCCCTTGGGCTTTCCTGTTGAGCCCGAGGTATAGAGAATAAAAAGTGGATCCTCGGCGTTCATTGTCTCGGGCTCGCACTCGGCTGAGGCCGCTGATGTTGCCTCCTGGTACCAGACATCTCGCGCGTCGTGCCACTTGATCTCACCGCCCGTCCGCTTGACGACCAGGACGGTGTGAACATCGGGGCAGTTCTCTAGTGCGACATCAGCATTTTGTTTCAAAGGAACTGGTCGACCGCCGCGAACACCTTCGTCGGCGGTAATCACTGTCTGGCAAGCCGAATCGAGGATCCGATCTTGTAACGCCTGGGGTGAGAAACCGCCGAATACGACTGAATGAATAGCGCCGATTCGTGTGCACGCCAGCATGGCATAAGCTGCTTCGGGGATCATGGGCATATAAATACAAACCCGGTCGCCCTTCTTTACACCACGACTTTTTAGGACATTAGCCAGGCGACAAACCTGTTCATATAACGTCTGGTAGGTGATGCTGGCGTCATCATTCGGGTCGTCACCTTCCCAGATAATGGCGACCTGCTCGGCTCTGTCTGGCAGATGTCGGTCTATACAATTCACGCTTGCATTCAGTTCGCCATCGGCGAACCAGCGGGTTTCGCCCAGTCCCAGGTTGGCGTCATAGACGTGGCTGAAAGGTTTGCTCCAGGTGAGAAAAGTCGTTGCCTGTTCTGCCCAGAAGTTTGCGGGTGATTCGATGGATGCCTGGTACATTTGCAAATAGCGCTCGTTATCGATGTGCGCATGTGCGGCAACCTGGGGTGTTACAGGATAATTTTTTGACATGTTCCCTCCTAACGTTTTTGACTGGCGGCGTAGCGATCGAGCAATGCTCTGGTGGAGCCGTCCAGAGTTTCAGTGTTCTCAGTGTTTCCATGTATTGCATTCAGAATGCGGTCGCCAAGTTCCTTGCCTAATTCAACACCCCATTGATCGAACGGATTGATATGCCAAATGGCAGCCTGACAAAACACCTTGTGCTCATAGAGTGCGACCAGCGCGCCTGTGTGCTTAGCATCAAGGTGGTCCAGAACCAAGGTGTTGGAGGGCCGGTTACCGGGCATGATTTTGTGCTTCTGCTGCAGTTCGTTTGCTGCGTCTGTAATTTCCTCGATCTGCTTGCCCTGCATGAGCGCCTGAGATTGGCTAAGACAGCTAGCGATCAACTTATCATGATGGTCTTGATGTTGGTGGTCTGGGCGTAACGTCATAATGAAATCCACGCCCGTGGTGCGTGTACCCTGGTGTAACAATTGGTGAAATGCATGTTGGCCATTGGTACCCTCTCCTCCCCAGATTACTGCCCCGGAATTATAGGGGAGGGGATTGCCCTCAAGGTCCCGACTCTTGCCGTTGCTTTCCATGTCGACCTGCTGCAAGTGATTCGGCAGATAACGTAGTCGATGATCGTAAGTTAACACCGCGTGGGTATCTGAGCCGAAGCAGTGTTGGTAAAAAACACTGAGAAATGCCATGACAAACGGCATGTTGTGCTGCGGTTCGGCTTGAAGAAAGTGTTGATCCATTTCGCATGCCCCATCGAGCAGTTGTCGAAATGTGTCGAATCCATAACGAATTGCAATCGGGATGCCCACTGCGGACCACACGCTATAGCGGCCGCCGACCCAATCCCACATGGGTAGAACGTTGTTCTCGCTAATGCCAAAGTCTGTTGCTGCGGGGATGTTTGAGCTGACCGCAACGAGGTGGGACTTCAGGTCCGCTCCCGGCATCGCGTCGAGTAACCACAAGCGCGTACTGTGGGCGTTAGCCATCGTCTCAAGGGTGGTGAAACTCTTCGATACAACGATGATGAGAGTTTCGGCCGGGTCCAGCTGGGCAAGCACCTCGTCCAGATGATGGGCATCGACATTCGCAATATAGTGACAAACGATATCGTCTTCCGCTTTTGGGCGATTGGAGGCGAGGGCTTCATCGACCATTTTAGGGCCTAGATACGAACCACCTATACCTAGATGTAAAACTTGTTTGATTGTCTTACCAGAGAACCCGCGCCATTGTCCGTTGCTAACAGCATCGCTGATGTCCTTGACACGACTCAGTGTTTCACAAACTTCTGTAAAAAAGTCTTCAAGGCCGGCTGGAGCTGATTTCGCTCTTAGTAGTGTATGAAGTGCAGGCCGTTGTTCGGTATTGTTTAGTGCAACGCCTTCGAACATTTGCTGGGCGAGGAGGAATACGCCGGACTCTGACGCTAGTTTGATGAGAAGCGGTTCAGTTTTATCATCAAAGAAATTTTTGGAGTAGTCGAGATAGATACCAGCAGCTTCAATTGAGTAAAGACGAGCCCTATCTGGATTCGTTAGAAATAGTTCCTTGAGTTGCACGGCTTGCAAATATTCCGCGTGCTGGACGAGTTCTGGCCAAACGGCATAGGGTAGGTTGGTCATGCTAAATAATCGACGGTGTTGGGTTGTAGTAGTGTCGTCCTCTGGTGACGGATTTTAGATAGCCAAGCAATTGTTCATAGTCATGTTCGCTGTTGACTAAATCTATATCTGCGGCGTTCACGATTAACAGGGGTGACCTTTCGTAGTAGTGAAAAAAATGAGTATAAGCATCGACCAGTTGAGTCAAGTAGGCGCGCTCAATATTCTGTTCAGCGCTGATGCCGCGTAGCTGGATTCGCTCCATCAATACATCTACGGGTGCTTGCAAGTAAATCACTAAATCTGGCGCAGGTGCATCGATGGTTAGGTGTTGGTAAATTTTTTCATACAACACCATCTCGTCGGTATCGAGATTGATTTCGGCGAACAACCTATCTTTTTCCAGAAGAAAATCAGCGACCCGAATAGGCTCAAACATGTCACCTTGACGGAGATCTTGGATCTGTCTGGCTCGCTCAAACAAAAAAAATAGCTGGGTTTGTAGCGCTGCTTGCTTCCGATTTTGGTAAAAGCGCTCGAGGAACGGATTACGTTCAGGTGCCTCAAGGAACGTTTCATAGTTTAGGGAGGCAGCCAGACGCTTGGTCAATGAAGTTTTGCCGACGCCTATCGGGCCTTCGATGGCAATAAAGCGGGGTAAGCTGTCTTGCTTCAAATCCAAAACTCCGGATGACTTCTCTACAGGGCGTTATTGTACTGCTTATGTCGCCCTTCTTGGGCGTCGTTTTCTGGGTCTGCGGCTAGGACTTCTTGAATCCTCAGGTGTACTCGTTTGCTCTATTGGGTTCTGTTCCTGGAAGTTGGTCCACCAGGCACCTAAATCGTCCAGCTTCTCTCCAGACTGCTCGCGCAGTAATAGAAAGTCATAGGCCGCTCGAAATCGCTTATGGCCCAATAGTACGGCGGGCTTCTTACCTCGAGTATTGGGTAATCTGGCCTGAAGGTGCCAAATATCACGCATCGGGCCGGAGAATCGTTTTGGTATCGAGGTAAATAGCTGTTGTTTAGAGATAACGTTCAAGGCTGCTTCATGTGAGGCCGCCAAGTGAGTCTCGCCCTCGTCTACCAAACGTTTTTTCTCTGCAACGAAGGGCCACCAAAGTAACGCGGCCAGGACAAATGCTGGCGTCACTGGTTTGCTCTCGTTGATCCGCTTATCGGTGCTCGCGAGCGCCAATTGAATCAGCTGTGGCGCAAAGTTCGGCTCTGCGTTGGCAGTATCTGGAAATAACCAGCCCAGCAGCTCGTGCTTTATCAGGCTGTGGTAAGAGGCTTCACCGTAGCCGGACATAAACAGCTTGAGCGCTTCTTCAAACAGTCTAGCCGCCGGAATATCTTGCAATAGAAAACCCAGGCGTTTCATTGCAGCGGCGGTTTGTTTTTCTATATCAAAGTGAAGTTTGGCTTCGAAACGGGCGGCCCTCAGCATTCGAACGGGGTCTTCACGGTATCGTGTCTCCGGGTCGCCAATCAAACGGATCAGCTTCGCCTCGATGTCTCCCATCCCCTTGACCAAATCAGTGATCTGATTTGTCTGGGGATCAAAATACAAAGCATTTATGGTGAAATCACGCCGCATGGCATCTTCCTCGAAGGAACCCCAGACGTTATCCGATAGCAGCATGCCGCCTTCAGACACTTCTCCTTCGTTTTCTTTGGCTGGCGCCCGAAAGGTGGTTACTTCGATAATATCTCTGCCAAATCGAACGTGAACGATTTTGAATCGCCTGCCCACCATACGCGCGCTATTGAAAAGTGACTTGACAGTTTCCGGGTTGGCGTCGGTCGCGACATCGAAGTCTTTAGGTGATTTGCCTAGTATCAGATCACGGACACAGCCGCCGACTAGATAAGCCTGATGGTTTTCTTTGTGCAGGCGCTCGACCACCCGCATGGCGTTGGCGCTTTTTGGATTCTTGGCAAATTCGGTTTGGATATCAACCATGTAAGGGTATCAGCGTTAGCAGCATGTTGAATTGAGGTTGCCTGTGATTGGAAGCCGCTAATATAACAGAGGGCTGGGCTTTCAAGGGCAGAAAATTCACGGGCAGAAAAACACAGGTAGGAAAAACACAGGTAGGAAAAAGGGGTAGACAGCTAAAAGGTAGACAACTGGAGGTCAGAAAACTAAAGGTCAGAAAACTAAAGGTCAGAAAACTAAAGGTCAGAAAGAAAAATGGGGAAAGCGTACTTTCCCCATTCAGCGAGCCAGATTTTCATTTTTATTATTATTATGTTTCTTATTATTTTTGGTAGCTGTTTGTTAGCGCCGTTCTTATTATTATTACGCCAACTCTTTTTTAGCTGAATATTGATATACAGAAACCGTGCCAATAATGCATCGGCTTAAAAATCATAGGGTTAGGCTAAAATGGGCTGTAGGTGAAGTGTGCGCTTGTAACTTTTAGTAACACTTTTTGGGGTTAAAGGTAACAAGCAGTCTCTATCGCCGCTTAGAACGTATCCTGGGGATATCAAGCTTCTGGCGTTTTTGCCAGAGTGCTTTGCGGCTAATCCCAAGCTTATGAGCCAATTCCGTCTCTGTCATGTGGTCTTGGTTCTCTATGACGAACTTCTGGAAATAGTCCTCCAGAGAAAGATCCTCCGTTTCAGCGTCGTCGTCGTTATTGGGTTTCTGGGTATGATCAAAATCAATGGCTAACAGATCCGGCGTAATAATCTTCGACTCGGTTAGTATGACTGCCCTCTCGATCGCATTTTCTAATTCCCGGATATTACCTGGCCAGCGATAGCTCGACATCAGAGATAGCGTTTCGAAGTCAAACTCCAGGCAAGGTTTTTCCAGTTTTTCGCAGGTTTTGCTGAGAAAGTGTTTGGCGAGATATTCAATATCCCCTTCTCGCTCTCGTAGCGGCGGCAGCGATAACTTGACGACATTCAATCGGTAATAAAGATCCTCACGAAACTGCCCGGTTGCTGTAAGTGCTTTCAGGTCCCGATGGGTCGCAGCAACGAGTCTAACTTTTACGCGTGTTGTCTCAACCGAGCCCACTCGGCGTACTTCCCCTTCCTGTAGTACCCGCAACAGTCGCGCCTGGGCATCCAGCGGCAGTTCACCGATTTCGTCTAGAAAAAGTGTACCGCCATTTGCGGCTTCCACGAGTCCGACTCGCCGATTGGTTGCGCCTGTAAACGCGCCTTTTTCATGGCCGAACAATTCAGACTCGATCAGTGTGTCGGGAATGGCGGCGCAATTGACTGAAATAATGGGTGCGCTGGATTGCTTGCTCGCAGTATGGATTGCCTTGGCGACCAGCTCTTTGCCTGTGCCGGATTCGCCCAGTATCAATACATTAGTGTCCGTCGGAGCGACCTTGGTAATTCTCTCGAAGACGACCTGCATCGCCTTGCAATGCCCGAGCATGCCTTCCATTGTTGGAAGTGTCGGGCTGTTTTTACCGATGATGCTATTGATCGCCGATAGCATGGATTTATATTCGAAGGGCTTGGCAATGTAATCCACAGCGCCTAGCTTCATTGCATCTACGGCAGAAGCGACACTCGCATAGCTGGTCATCACGAGTACGGGGATTGGATTGGCGCGCGCAATGATATCGGTCCCTGGTGGTCCAGGTAAGCGCAGATCTGTAATGATCAGATCAAACTTGTCGAGCTGGGTTGCATCGGCCTCTTCTACGGAGCCTGCTTCAGTGACGCTAAAACCCTGTTTGCCAAGATACTTTTTCAAGGATGAGCGAATAACTACCTCATCCTCGATGATCAAGATGCTTCTTTGGCGCATAGGTATCGCAAAGCAAAGTGTGTGGCTAATAAACTATGAATGGGCCTGTGAAGTCAACCGTCGGGGCGGTATATCAGCGCCAGGAAGTGCCATATGGGGCAAATCAATCGTGACGCAGGTGCCGACGGGTTGTCCCGGTTCAGCTGTGATTTTGCCTTGATGTTCTTGGATGATGGTTGTGACGATCGCTAGGCCAAGACCCGTGCCCTGGCCTGGGTCTTTCGTGGTGTAAAATGGCTCGAAGATCGCATCTCTTTCTTCCTCGCTGATCCCATGGCCCTGGTCTGTCACTCGAATCAATATACGTTCCGCTGCTGAGTCTCCAGAAATCAAGACTTCAGATTGTCGCGGCGATGCGTCTCGCGCATTCGACAGTATGTTAACAAAGACCTGTAGCAGTCTCTGGCTGTCGCCGGGCGTGTACAGGTCGCTTTTAACCCGATTAATAAACCTAATGCCCTTTGTGTCGCTGGATAGTGATAACAGGTAGATGGCCTCGTCAATACACTGCTTGAGCTTGACGGGTTCCATTTGCGACATGACATCTTTGCCTCGATGCGCAAAGTTAATCAGTGAATTCAAAATCGATGAAATGCGGTCTGTTTGTTCGAGAATCTGGCGGGATATCTCCAGCAGCTCGGGATCATCTGTTTCGATCGGGATGTTCTGTGCCAGGCAAGCAATACCGGTGATTGGGTTGCCTACCTCGTGGGCAACGCCTGCGGCTAATTGGCCAATTGCTGCGAGTCGATGGTTATGCATCAACTGGCGTTCGAGTGTTTGCTCTTCCGTGATGTTTTCGATGACGATGAGAATGTCACCAGTATCTGTCAATTCCTTGTGCAAGTTTAGCGTTAGGCTTTGCTCTGATACTTTAACTTCGGCTTTGAGGCGGTTCGCATCAGCTGATTGAATAAATTGATCCAATAGCTCGACCCAATAGCCGGGTAACATCTGAAAAGGATAGTCCAAAACTGATTCAGCTTCGATAGTCGTTAGCTCGACCATGGCCCTGTTCCAGGTCAATATTCGACCGCTGCCATCCAGGGTACAAACCGCGGTTGGCAAATCTTGTAGTAGCTGCCGGTGATAGCGGCGAAGATTGTCTAGCTCCGCCGCAAGACCAGTGAGGTCGGATTGATGTAGCTCAAATCGATACTCGCGACTACCGAGGCTTTCGGTTGCCGCTTGCCCAGGCTTAGCCAGGCGGAATGGCAAATATTGAGCGAAAATCCTGTGGGCAATGGTCTGCCCAACAATACTGGTGAGGTTCGATTCGATCTGATTTCGTAGTTGCACAAGAGCGAAAGGTCGTTGCTCTGATTCGAGCAATGACAAATCATTCATGCCAAGATCAACTTGAGCAACAGCCGCGGGCTCGCCAATCGCTTGCATCAGCTGGTAGCGAATTTCAGAAACGGAACTCACACCGAGTTCACCTTGATAGGGCAGGATAGGCGAATCTCTCATGCACTTGGTTGCTGCGACTTGTTCCGCATGCGAAGCAACATTTAGGCGTGAAAAAATGATGTAGGCGAGCGTGTTTGCGGTCAAGGAGGTGACGGACGTCACAAACCAGATGTCTGGCCCGGGCGAGAACAAATGTTGGGCACCGAGTAAATTTGAGTAAACAATGTCTGTGAGTAAGGGGAAAAATAGCATTGCGCCCCAGAATAGAAATCCGCACAGAAGACCGGCCAATAGTCCATAGCTATTAGCGTCACGCCAATAAAATGCCCCGATTAACCCAGGCAGAAACTGCAGTACTGCAACAAAACTAACCAGGCCCAGGTTCATTAGATTTTGCTGCTCGCTGAACAGATTGTATAGGCAGTAGGCGAGCAAAATGATGCCGCTGATGAGAGCCCGGCGTGTGTTGAGTAGGAACGAAAAAAAATCCCGATCTGCACTTACCCGGTATAGAGGCAGAACCAGGTGATTGACTGACATGGTTGCCAGAGCCAGTGTGAGTACAATCAGCACGCCACTACAAGCGGCGAATCCGCCTATAAATGCCAATAGAGTCATGGCTTCACTATTGCCTGCGATGCCGAGTGAAATAGCAAAAAACTCCGCCGGGCTGCTCAGCTCAAGAAACTCAGCTGCCCAAAGGATGGGCGCCACACAAAGGCTCATAAGCAACATGTAGAGAGGGAAACCCCAGCGAGCAGAGCGGACCACACCGGCGTCATCGTTTTCTGTGAGTAGGACATGGAACATATGGGGCATCGCTACCGCCCCTGCGAAGAAGGTCAAAAGCATCATTCGGGAAGAACCTTCGGAGAGCTCTCGCTCAACATGCGCCTGCAGTGGTTGATTGGTCAGGAGCCAATCATTTAGGTTGGTGATACTGCCGAAAACCGAGTACACGGCGTAAATAGCGACTGCGATAAAGGCGATGAGTTTTACGATCGATTCTAGCCCCAAGGCGACGACCAGCCCCTCATGCTTGTCGCGAGTTGATGCGTGACGAGCACCAAACAGGATGGCAAAAACAGCCATCGTAGCGCAGAAGATGATCGCAAGGCCGTCACGGCTAATCTCCTGGTTAACCAGGTGAACGGTGTCTACAATCGCCTGAATTTGAAGGGCGAGAAGGGGAATGGCGCCAATCAACAAGAATAGACTGACGATGCCGCCCACCCATGGTCTCGGATAGCGAAAGGCAAAAACATCCGCAAGTGAGCCCAATTTGTGCGCAAGCGCGATTCTCGCGATCGGATTCAGAAGCAGAGGTGCCAACAAAAATACCGCGCTTGCGCCAAAATAATAAAGTAGATAGTTGGCACCAAAGTTCGCTGCGAACCCAAGGGTGCCATAAAAAGATAGCGCACCCGCAAATACGCCCAGCGAGACAACCCGAATGAACCGGCTATGGGTAATACGCCTCGGCAGCCAGCCTCGCTCGGTGGCATAGGCGGAACCAAACAAAATTGAAAGATAAAACAAACTAAAGGCAAAAATTTGCGACAGGGAAAAGCTCACCGGTCTTCTCCACCACGCTGGCGGGTCACAAGATAGCAGGCGACGATGAGCAGTGACCAAACTAGGAAATTACTATGCCAGTTTGTTAGTCCGCCCGATTGCCCCCAGCCGCCGAAGTCCGCAACGAATACGAAAAAACCGAGTACAACAAATGTGATCAGGCGCTCAATCATTATCGCATTCTATCCAGATTCTCCGGTCGGTTATAGCAGTAGTGCCGTGAGTGGTACACCAGCTTTGGCGGGTACAGCGGCACGATTCCACCGTGCGATGGCGATAGTCAGGAGTTTTTGCACGGTCGGAGCGGTGACCGCAGGTTGGCCGAGGACGAGTAATGCCCGATTTAACGTGACCATGCTTTCGGTCAATGGAACCGCTTCGGCTTTTGCTTGTTTGCTTAGCTTTTGACCATCGTTCCCTAGGACCACCGGAAAGTGCCCGTGTTCAGCCGGCTTGAAGCCAAGTAAGTTAGCGATGTAGAGCTGCCTGGGTGTTGAATTAAGGAGGTCGTGGCCACGGATAACGTGGGTGATACCCTGGTGGTGATCATCTACGACTACGGCAAGTTGGTAGGCGATCAGCCCATCCTTTCTCTTGATGATAAAGTCACCGATTTCAGTTTCCGGATTGTATTGCTGTTGGCCCTGAAAGATATCGTCAAAGCTAATCGAGTCTTTAGTGATTTGAATTCGGGTGGCGTAGGGTGTGTCTTGCAAATTTTTCCCGCGGCAAGTGCCCGGATATATGGCACCAAAACTGCGCCGACTGCAGGTGCAATGATAGGTCAGGCTTTTTTTGCGTAAGTTCTCGAGTGTCAGCTCGTACGCCTGTAATCGAGTACTTTGGTACAGAGGTACGCTGTCCCAGTGCAGCCCGAAGCTCCTGAGCTGGTGCAAGATTTCTTTTGGTGCTGCAGTTAGTTCTCGTGGTGGATCCAGGTCTTCGATGCGAATTAGCCATTCACCTTGATGGTGGCGAGCGTCGAGAAAAGAGGCCAATGCAGCGACGAGCGATCCGAAATGAAGTGGACCTGTGGGTGATGGAGCGAATCGACCCACGTAGGTGTTGTTTACCTGCATGGGTCGTCCTGAGTGCTAGCCGAGAATTTGTCGCTCTTTAATTTCATCAAGGGTTTTGCAATCGATGCACTGAGTAGCTGTCGGTCGCGCTTCCAGTCGGCTAATTCCAATTTCTATGCCGCATGATTCACAGTATCCGTAATCATCTTGATCGATAAGATCCATTGTACTGTCAATTTTCTTGATGAGCTTGCGCTCACGGTCTCTGGTGCGCAATTCCAGGCTAAATTCTTCTTCCTGGGTGGCGCGGTCTGCGGGATCTGGATCGTTAGAGGCCACATCTTGCATGTGGTGCACCGTGCGATCAACTTCTTGCATCAGCTGCTTCTTCCACTCAAGCAGTTTGCCGCGGAAGTGGTCTTTCTGGACGTCATTCATGTAGTCAGCATTCTTACTTTTGACTTCAGGCGCATCGGTTTTCTTTTTAGCGATTGCCTTTCTGACGGGTATCCTTGGCGCTGGGGCTTTTTTCGCTGGCGCTTTAGGTTTAGTTTTAGTCTCAACGGCTGACGCTTTTTCCACCTTTTTTGCTGCCTTCCCTTTAGATGCTACTTTTTTGGGAACGGCCTTTTTCTTGGCGACGGTTGGCTGCTTGGGCTTGGAGGCGGATTTTGCCTTGGTCTCTTTGATCACTGTTGCCTTTGTCTTAGCTTTCGGTTGTGCCTTAGCTTTCGGTTGAACTTTGGCCTTGGATTGAGCTTTAGGCTTGGGTTGAACCTTGGACTTCGCTTTGGCTTTAACGGCCGCTTTAGCCTTTGCTTTAGCTTTTGGTTTAGCTACTGGCTTTTTCTTTGCGGCGACTTTGGTTTTCGCTGGGGCTTTAGTGTTAGCTTTAGCCTTGCTTGGTGTGGCTTTTATCGTCGACTTCGCCTTGGCTTTGGTTTTTGCTTTGGCCTTTGTCGCCGGTGCTTTTTTGCGCTTTGCTGCCATAGTGTCTTCCAATTGGTTAGATCTCGAGAAACACGCTCATTTTTGAGGCAGCGAACGTTACCAGAACATAGTGGTTTCGCCAAGTATTAGTCGCTACAAAGCTTAGTTTGCGGCACTTTCGATAACCTTCCATAACTGGGAGGGATAATTTGCGGGGAACAGTGATTGACTGAATACGCCAAAAGACTTCAAGGCATATCTGCCTTTAAGGCTATGGAGGTGTTGGCGCGAGCCAACGAATTGCAAAAATCGGGTATGGATGTGATTCATCTTGAAGTAGGAGAGCCGGATTTTCCAACGCCTGTTCCTATCGTCGAGGCAGCTCATGTCGCCTTGCGGCTGGGCTTTACCAAATATACCCCCGCCCACGGTATTGAGCCCTTGCGTTTGGCAATCGCGCAACACTATTGTGATCGTTACGAAATCGAAGTGGACCATAGAAGAATCTTTGTCACGGCAGGTGGTTCAGGTGCTCTGCTCCTTGCAACAGCACTGACGTTGAATCCAGGTCAAGCCATGATGATGACCGACCCTGGTTACCCGTGTAATCGGCACTTCATGACCAGCTTTAACGGCGAGGCACAGTTAGTGCCTGTGGGCCCAGCCGATCATTATCAGCTTTCGCCTGAATTGGTGCAGCAGCACTGGCGCGAGAATACCGCCGGCGTGCTTTTGGCGAGCCCTGCTAATCCAACGGGCGCCATCATTGAGCCCGAGGCGCTTGCGGAAATTGCTACCATTGTGCGACAACAGGATGGGTTTTTGTTGGTAGATGAGATTTATCATGGATTGCAATATGGCGATGCGTCGGTGACCTCTGCTCTCGAGTTTGATGCGATTGTGGTCAATAGCTTTTCCAAATACTTCGGTATGACCGGCTGGCGTCTTGGATGGTTGGTGGTGCCGGAAGGTGCCATCGAATCAGTTGAGAAACTCGCGCAGAATCTTTTCATTTGTCCCACCAGCATTTCCCAACAAGCCGCTTTGGCGGCGTTCGAACCGGAGTCTCGAGAGATTATGGAGCACCAACGCCGCGCATTTGAAGCGCGAAGAAACCTCATGGTAGAGGGATTACGCCAGTTAGGTTTTGGCATTCCAGAGACACCCAGAGGTGCGTTTTATGTTTACGCAAAGTTACCTGACGCCATGTCATTGGACAGCGAAGCATTTTGTATGCGGATGTTAGAGGATTTTGGCGTAGCGGCGACACCGGGTACCGACTTTGGCTTCTTCGAGGCGGATCGTCATGTCAGGTTTAGCTATGCCAATAATGTCCAGGCACTTGAAAAAGCACTGGTGCGAATTGAACTGGCGCTGCTGTGAAATTTGATACCCCGCTTCGATCCGGAACTTTGATACGTCGCTATAAGCGCTTTCTGGCAGATGTCGAAAGCTCAGAGGGCGTCGATTTGACTATCCATTGTCCCAATACAGGGTCAATGAAAAACTGCGCGGAACCAGGCTACGGTGTTTGGTTTAGCTCTAGCGATAATCCTAAGCGAAAATATCCCAACACCTGGGAACTAGCGAAAGACGATCAGGGTAATATGATCGGTATCAACGCCAACCTGGCCAACAAGCTGGTCAAGGAAGCGATCTTATCTGGCGTGATCGTTGAGCTAGCAGGCTACGATGTCGTTCAGAGCGAGGTCAAGTATGGTGTTGAGAACAGTCGAATCGACTTATTGCTGACCGCTGAGAATCGGCCCAATTGTTATGTGGAAGTCAAAAGCGTCACACTGTTAGACAATAGCTTAGACCAGAAGGGCCGTGGCCTTTTTCCAGACGCGGTCAGTACCCGGGGACAGAAACATTTGAGAGAGTTGGCGGAAGTGGCACGACACGGTGATCGAGCGGTACTCGTGTTCTGTGTTCAGCATAGCGGGATTGAGAGCGTCGCTGCTGCGGCAGAGATTGATCCGGAGTATGCAGCGAGTTTAATACAAGCTCGTCAGACTGGTGTCGAGGTGCTGGTGTACGGTTGCGACTTGTCGCCCGCCGAGATCAGGGTGTCTAGGCCGCTGACGTTTGTTTCACCGTCTATTCCGCCTTCTACTACAACATGAAAGCGGTTATCTCCTATCCCGCGTTGTTGGCGATATTGGCAACCCTGGCACTGGTTACGTTAGGGCACGGGGCTGCATCATTGCCTCTCAAAGATATTTTTTCCGCTCACCCTGACCCAGTCTCAACGGCGATCCTTTGGGAAATTCGATTACCCAGACTACTGCTTGTGGTGTTTGTGGGTGGCGCAGTTGCGATGACGGGCGCTGCCATTCAGGGATTGTTTCGGAATCCGCTGGCAGACCCTGCTCTTATTGGCGTATCCAGTGGTGCTGCCCTTTTTGCGGTCGCCTACCTGGTACTGGGTGGTTCAGCTTGGTTGGGTCAAACCGGCTTGATTCTGTCTGCGTTTCTGGGTGGGTTACTCGCAACTTTATTGGTGGTCGCCATCGGGCAAAGAAGTCAGGGTATAGCGGGCATGCTGTTGGCTGGGATCGCTATTAATGCGCTTTGTCTTGCTGGGGTTGGCCTGTTTACTTTCTTGAGCGATGACGGCCAATTGCGCAGCGTGGCATTCTGGGCGTTGGGTAGTTTCGCTGCAGCTGATTGGTCCGCCACGCTCGCCAGCCTCCTTTTGCTACCCGCCATGTATCTGCTGTACCGGGAACGTCGGCATCTGGATCTGATTACGCTAGGTGATCATGCCGCGTCGCATCTGGGTCTTGATATCCGAAGGTTCCGTCTTCGAGTGATCTTATATACCGCATTTATTATCAGCCTCTCTGTCTCCCTGGTAGGCATTATTAGTTTTGTGGGGTTGGTGGTGCCGCATATTATTAGACTGGTAAGAGGGTCTACTCATGGCTCGTTACTCCCCTTGTCAGCGCTGTTGGGGTCGGTTGTTCTATTATTTGCCGATAATGTTGGCCGAATTGTCTTGAGCCCAGCGGAATTGCCCGTTGGGCTGCTAACATCTCTGGTGGGTGGACCATTTTTTGTTTATCTGATCCTGAAACAACGAGACAGGCTGGCGATCTGATGGTCATTCGAGTATCGAAGCTGGGTTACTCAGCCTCAGAAGTTGACCTGGTGCGTGATCTGGATATTGAGTTTCAGAGTGGCGCCCTGCATATCCTGCTGGGTGCAAACGGTGCAGGCAAAACAACGTTGCTACGCTGTCTTGCTGGCGAGCTAGCTCCCACCACCGGTGAAGTGCTGCTGAACGGACGGTGTTTGGATGACTACTCACTATTAGAGAAAGCGCATTGCATTGCTGTGCTGCCTCAGAAGTCTGTTTTGGATTTTCCGTTTTTAGCGAGAGAAGTCGTCGCTATGGGACGTTATGCTTTTTTGGAAAATGCCGCGAGAGCGGTCACTTTACTAGAAGAGATTGCAGAGGCCACCCAGGCGGCTGGCTTGCTAGAAAAGTATTACACGACTTTGTCGGGTGGAGAACAGCAGCGAGTCCAACTCGCGCGAGTATTGGTCCAGCTCTGGGATCGTTTACCCGAGGCGGTTTACTTGCTGGATGAACCGAGTGCGCCGCTGGATCTTGCTCACCAGATTGGTCTCTTCATCTTGCTCAGGAAATTGGCAAGCGCTGGCGCCACGGTTATTGTTTCTACTCACGATCTGAATCTCGCGGCGAACTTCGCTGACAATCTACTTTTACTCAAGGACGGCGAATTACTGGCTGCAGGTGTACCAGGCTCGGTGTTGTCTGCTGCCAATATACAAAAGGCCTATGGCGTCAAAGTGACAGTGGATTGTAACGACAGGGGGCGATTGCAGATTGATTACGAGATCGAGTGATTGTCCTCTGCCTGGGCAAGCAGCTTGGACTTAAGGCCTGGGTCGATATCATTCCAGTGCACGTCCATGAGCGCACCTTGCAGGGCATAAAGGAGGACCCGGTTTGCTTTGAAGCCCCTCGCTCTTACCGCTTGATAGATTCCCACGGCACCCCTTTCCACGAGTTGTTCGCGCCGATGCACACCAACGGCATGCAGCCACTGAACGGAGGTCTTGCCCAAATTCTTCAGTTCAAGAAGTTCGTCTTGCACAATCATTATTTTCCCACGAGATTCTTAAAGCATAGATGACACTTCGTGAATTGCGACATAATGCTTCGATGCAACTTAGCCTCGAGGGATTTATCTTGACGCGCCAATGGCGCGGGCAGGGCGATGGACAGTCGCTTACTTACTGGCTGGCGACTGATAACGGTCCGCTGCGAGTAGAGATCGAAGGTGTCGAGTCTGTGTGCTTCGTTGCCGCAGCTGATCGCGACCGCGTTACGCCTGTGTTTACAGCGATAGGCGGCTGTCGTCTGGCAGAAGTTGCCTTGCAAACGTTTGATCATTCTCCTGTGTTGGCGTGCTACTTCTCATCGCAAAAGCAACTCAATGCCGCTAGCGCACGTCTCGAGGGTAAGGTGGTCCTGTATGAAGCGGATCTGCGGCCGACAGATCGATATCTGATGGAACGTTTTCTTCAAGCCGAGGTTAAAGTCAGCGGCGACATCGAGGAGCATGCTGATTATTTGGTCTGCCGGAATCCAATTCTGCAGCCAGTGGCATTTGAGCCCCGCTTGAGTGTGGCCTCATTGGATATTGAAACTTCCTATACGGAGAACATTCTCTATTCCATCGCTGTCAGCATGCGCGAGCCCGAGACTGAGAAAGTGTTGATGGTCGGGCAGGGTGCCAGTGATGTGCCGTATCTCGAGTTTTGTGCCGATGAGCGAACGCTTATCCGCCGTTTCCTCGAGTGGTTTTCGGTCTTGGATCCAGATGTCATTATTGGCTGGAGTGTCGTGGCTTTTGATCTCGACTTCTTACAGAGACGCTGTGATTACTACGGCATCAAGTTTACCCTGGGCAGGGGGCGTGAGTCGGTTTCCTGGCGAACTGCGAATCAGAGTAACGGTAGAAAGTACGCTTTAGTGCCTGGTCGAGTTGTATTAGATGGCATAGAGCTTTTGCGGACAGCCACTTACCAGTTCGAAAGTTTCTCCTTAGAAAATGTTTCCCGTGAATTGTTGGGTCGAGGCAAGCTGATTCACGATGTCGATGCTCGTGGTGCAGAGATTCAGAACTTGTTCGCAGAAGATAAGTCGCAGTTAGCGGCGTACAATCTCGAAGATTGTCGTCTTGTTCATGATGTATTTGCAGCAACCAACCTTTTGGACTTCGCGATGCAGCGCAGTCGATTGACAGGGTTAGACATGGATCGCGCCGGTGGGTCTGTGGCTGCTTTCGACTTTCTTTATTTGCCCAGGTTGCATCGGCAGGGTTATGTAGCGCCGGTTGTGATGGAAGGCAGTGACCGGGGTAGTCCTGGCGGTTTTGTTCTGGAGTCTGAGCCGGGTATTTATGCAGACGTGATTGTACTTGATTTCAAAAGTCTCTATCCGAGCATCATCCGCACGTTCAACGTCGACCCATTGGCGATGGTTGAAGGTCGGAATGAAAGCGACGCGATCCCCGGCTTCCATGGTGCTGAATTTTCTCGAGACAAAATTATATTACCGGGACTCATCAAAAGTTTGTGGGCTGCGAGAGACGAAGCGAAGAAGCGAAAACTAGCTGCAGTGTCTCAGGCCATCAAAATCATTATGAATTCATTTTATGGCGTATTAGGTTCGCCTGGTTGTCGCTTTTTCGATACTCGGTTGGTGAGCTCCATCACGTTACGCGGTCACGAAATTTTGCAGAAAACCAAAGACTTAATCGAAGCCAAAGGTTTTCGGGTTATTTATGGTGATACGGACTCTGTTTTTGTGTTGGTTGGTGAGCAAGCACATTCGACGATAGATGAAGTGGGCCTTAGTCTGACCGGCTATTTGAATCATTGGTGGCGGGAGCACTTAGCGGAAAGTTATGGGGTGCAAAGCTGTCTCGAAGTGCAATACGAAACCCACTTCGAGAAGTTTCTTATGCCGAGGGTGCGTGGCTCAGAAAAGGGCAGCAAAAAACGTTATGCCGGCGTTGTGTCGAAAAATGGTGAACCGCAACTAGTATTTAAGGGTCTGGAAACAGTGCGCAGTGACTGGAGTCCGCTGGCGCGGGAGTTTCAACAAGCACTTTATCGAAAAATATTTTTCGCAGAACCCTATCTCGACTTTATCCTCGCGACTGTGGCTTCCGTCAAAACGGTTGACCTCAGTAAGCTGGTGTTACGAAAAAGGGTCAGACGCAACCTGGTGGACTACCAGAAGAATATACCTCCTCACGTGCGAGCGGCGAGGCTCGCGGATCAGATTCGCAATGACAAGGGCCTACCTAAAATTTATCAAAATGGTGGCTGGATCGAATACGTGATGACAATTCAGGGTGCTGAGCCGGTCGCCTACGTTTCCTCTGCTATCGATTATGACTTCTATGTTGAGCGGCAGTTAGCGCCGGTCGCCGACGCTATACTGTGCTTTTTGGATACTTCTCTTGGTCAGATCCTAGATAAGCAAATGGCGTTATTTTAGGGCCAAAATTTCATCGTTTGTGAGCCGCGCGCCGAATTGAGATACCAGTTTTGCGGCCACTCGATTTGCCAGCGTTGCTGCGGCTTCGAACGACTGATCCTGGCTGATAGAAGCAAGAAAAGCACCGGCGAATATATCCCCTGCGCCGGTGGTGTCGATCGCTTTAGCCGTGTTCCCTGGAACGTGAGTTTCTATTTTACCATCCCAGATCATTGCGCCGTCTTTACCCTGGGTCATGACGGCCATTTGGCTCACGGTTTTTAATTTACCGAATGCTTCTTCTTTGGTCTGACTCGATGTCCAGATCATTGCCTCGTCTTCGTTGCAGAATACTAAATCGATACCATGTTCTGCGAATTCATCGAACGCAGGTTTAAAGTGCTCAACGATAGCGGGATCTGATAACGTCAAACTGACTTTAACACCGGCTTCTCTGGCGATATCCTGGGCTCGTCTTGCTGCCGCCATTGCGCTTGGAGATGTCACGAGATAGCCCTCGATATACAGGTAAGCGGAATTCTTCAAGGCGTCTTCGTCGAGTTCGGCGATTGATAGCTCTTCACTGATGCCAAGATGCGTGGTCATGCTGCGCTCTGCATCAGGCGTCACAATAGAAATGCATTGACCGGAGTTACCTGCATGCCTGCCGCTGTCCAGATTGGTCATGACACCGGCTGCCTTGAGGTCGCCCATAAAGAAGTCACCGGTTGCATCGGCGGCAACCTTGCAACTGTAAAAGCTTTTCGCGCCTAACTGGGCCACGGCAACCATCGTATTGGCAGCAGAACCTCCGCCACATTGTTCGATGACTTCATGATTGTGTCTGGCCTCCAGCAATCGGATCAGTTCGTGGCGGCGCTCTGCATCGATCAGGGTCATCACGCCTTTTTCGAGGCCTGCTTCAGCGAGGAATGTATCAGTAACTTCAAATTCTGTATCGACCAGCGCATTGCCGATGCCATACACATCAAATTGACTCATTGGAACTCCGGTTAAAGTATTGTCTGAAAAGTTGATCTTGCGGCGTCAAGCGTTAGCTCGATCTCTTTGGCGCCGTGCGTACTTGAAATGAAACCTGCTTCAAACGGCGAGGGTGCCAGATTGATACCCCGACTTAGCATACCATTGAAAAATTTATTGAACATCTCGGTATCAGCGTTCATCACCTGATTGAAGTTTGTCACGGGTTTAGCGTCCGTAAAAAAGAAACCGAACATGCCACCAACCTGGTTCGTGCTGAACGGTACGCCAGCATTATCGGCAACTTCCTGCAGGCCGTTTACGAGTTCGGCGGCCTTCTGATCTAATGCTTCGAAAAAGCCAGGCGCCTCAATAAGTTCCAGCGTAGCGAGACCGGCGGTCATTGCGATGGGGTTTCCGGACAGCGTGCCCGCCTGATAAACACCACCCAGAGGCGCGACGACCGACATGATCTCTCTCTTGCCACCGAAGGCACCGACTGGCATTCCGCCGCCGATGACTTTACCCAGTGTCGTTAGGTCAGGTTTAACGTTGTAGACGCTTTGCGCGCCGCCCATTGCAACCCGAAAGCCCGTCATGACCTCATCAAAGATCAGGACAATGCCATATTCGTCACAAACAGACCGGAGGCATTGAAGATATCCATCAACCGCGGGAACACAGCCCATATTGCCCGCAACTGGTTCGACGATGATCGCTGCCACCTCAGCGCCGATTTCGCTAACCATCTGCCTGATGTCATCTTCATCGTTATAGGCAAGGGTAATGGTATGTTGTGCAACACTTGCTGGCACGCCCAGTGAATCTGGCTCGCCAAGTGTCAGCGCGCCGGAGCCGGCCTTCACCAGTAATGCATCACTATGGCCATGGTAGCAGCCTTCAAATTTAATGATCTTGTCACGGCCCGTAAACCCTCGGGCAACCCGAATTGCGCTCATTGTGGCTTCTGTACCAGAGCTCACCATACGCATCATCTCCATGCTCGGCACGTGTTGCTGAACCTTGTTAGCGAGCGTGGTTTCGATTTCTGTCGGAGCGCCAAATGATAGGCCGTTGCTCAGGGCTCTAGTGATTTTTTCGATCACCTCGGGATTTGCATGGCCGACGATCATGGGTCCCCATGAGCCGACATAATCGATATATCGGTTGTCGTCGACATCAATAAGATAGGCACCGCTGGCCTGTTTGATAAACAGCGGCTGACCGCCGACCCTTTGGAATGCGCGCACTGGAGAGTTGACGCCGCCGGGAAGAATCGACTGAGCGTCCTGAAACAAGCTAGAAGAACGAGACATAGACTTCGGAACTGATGAACGAGAAGCGCATTCAATCATTCATGGCGCGTCGATTCAAATACCATCGGCCTGATCACGCTTGGTAATAGGTCTCGATATCCTGGCGCGTAACTATGCCGACGACCGAGTCGATCATCGGCGCACTGATTCGATTCACGTACAGGCTTTCGTGGCCAGTTCGGTCCATGACATCTAACGCTTCTTTCAACGTTGCTTGCAACAAGATGGAGTTCACTTCTTTGCGGCTTGCGGGGATCTCTTTCAAGTTGACCGATTCATCCGGATTGCTTTCCAAATACGCGATGACATCAACTGTTGGCAGAATGAATCCTGGCACCCGCTCTGCAACGTCAACCAATAGCCAGGTAGGCTTCTGATTGATCACGGTGCGGACGGCTTCCATGTCTAGTTCTGTGGGTACGCGCTCGAAGCTGCGAGACATAATTGATGCCACTGATGCACGATTAAGATGCATGCTCAGTGGATTCTGGCGATACTCCAGTCCCAGATATTCCATCTGAGTAATGAAAATTGATTTGATGCCGAAAACCTGGCTCGCCGTCAGATTAGCAATAATGATGACCAGCATTGCGGGTAATACAATGGCCGTATTCTGGGTGAGCTCGATGACGGCCAGCAACGCCGCCAGAGGCGCCTGAAGGACGGCGCCCATCATAGCGCCCATGCCAATAACTGCATAAAAGCCTGGGGAGGATGCCAGATCGGGATAGGCCGACGCGCCCACGTAAGCGAGTACACCACCTGCGGTCGCACCAATAAACAAGGTCGGTCCTATTACCCCAACTGGCACTCCCATCGCAATGGTGGTGGCCGTCGCCAGAATTTTCAGAGCACAAATTAAAATTAGGAGGCTAAGGACCATTTCACCATGAAGCGCTGAATTGACTGTGTCATACCCCACTCCGAGAATTTCTGGGCTCACGATTCCCAGCAACGCGGTGACGATTCCGGCACAGATGAAGCGCACCCACAATTGAGGAGGTGCGATTCGATGCAGGTATTGTGTCAAACGCACAAACATTGCAGCAATCACACCTAACGTTATGCCCTGCAATATTAGAAAGGGAATATCTTGCAGACTGCTCATCGCCATGTCGGCTGGCATCACAAAAGCTGCACTGGAACCGTAGACGGCTTGATTAATCAACGTTGCTGTCATGGCGGCGAGGATCACAGGAATGAAGCCAGCGATGGTGTACTCCATCAGAATCACTTCCATAGAAAAAATGATACCCGCGAGTGGGGTGTTGAACGATGCAGAAATGGCAGCGGCTGCACCGCAGCCGACCAGGATACGAATGCTGTTGTTGGGCAGCTTCAATGCTTGCCCTAGCAGGCTGCTACCCGCCGCACCAAGATGGACCGCGGGTCCTTCCCTGCCACCTGAAAAACCGCTTGCGAGCGCGATCACACCGCCCAAAAATTGGCTGAGTGTATTCCGCCAGGGCAGATATCCCTGATGTCTCGCGAGACGTTCCAGGACGTGGACGATACCGACACGGCGGCTCTCTGGTTTAAGTAGTGTAAATAAAACGGCAAGCACAATACTGCCACCGACCGGCAGTAAAATCAGCAAGCTGACTTCCAGCGCTTCGAAATTTTCAGGGTCTCCAGCCATCACACTGGTCAGTGGTAACTCAATCAATGCCCTGAATGCGATCATGACGATACCGGTCACAAGCCCAGATACCACGCCGAGTAGTGCAAACTGGGGCATCGAATCAATTGAGGCTAATGCCCGACGAAAGCCTCTAATGGTATATTTGGCGTGGAGTTTTCGGGGCACGGTCTTGAATTCACCTTCTGCAGTGCGTCAGAATAGGCGATGGCTGGTTAAAGATCGATAGTTAATACGCTGCTCGTTTTTTAAGTATTTCTGGTAGACTCCAGACCCCTCTTAAAAACGTTAGCTTAAAAGGAGCCAGCGAGTGGTCGCGGTTAGAGGCAGTAAACAACATCAGATGGTCGTCGTACCCCATCGGCCTTACTATAAGGCATCGGTATTCGCCATGTGGCTCGTCGCTGTAGCAGCCCTAAGTTGGCTGACGTATAGCTATGGAATGGATGAAGGTATTGCGACTCGATTCGAAGTCATTCAGGAGCGAGAAGAGTTGCGCAAGCAATTGTCCTCTACTGAGCAGCGCATCACGGAAATGCGCCAGGAAATTGCGACACTTAAGCTTGGCGAAGAAGTCGATACCAAGGCAACAGAAGAAGTTCGAGAGACCGTTGAATCGCTGCAAAGCGACATAGCAGAACTCAATGAAGAAATTCGCTTTTATAAGGGCGTTATGATCCCGAATGCTGAAAGCAAAGGCCTACGGATTGAGCGAATGAATTTAAAACCGCTTAAGGAGCCCGGTCACTTCAGTTACAGCCTACTCTTGACTCAGGTTGTGGATAAACACGACTACGTCCAGGGTGCAGTGGAGATTAGTCTCATAGGTAAGCAGGGAGAGGAATCACAGCAACTTAGCCTGGATAATATTAGCACTCAAAATAAAAGTGCCGAGCGTTTTCGGTTTCGGTATTTTCAGAACGTAGATGGCGAGCTCGAAATCCCGTCCGGTTTCGAGCCTGAAGCGGTGATGGTGATTGCTCAGTCTTCAGGTAATCGCTCGCAGCGTTTAGAAAAGCGCTTCGAGTGGCAAAGGGTAGGAGGGTAGTGCATGTTTAACAAAACAGGTGGTGAATCTGGCATTACGTTGATTGCGAATAACTGCGAGGTGTCAGGCGACTTGCACTTTAGTGATCAACTGCAAATCAATGGCGTCGTGAAAGGCAACATCTACGCTGTAGAAGGATCAAAAGCCGTCATCACAGTCAGTGAGAAAGGCTGGGTAAAAGGCGAAATTCGTGTGCCAAATGTCATTATTAATGGCAAAGTCTACGGTGACGTCTATTCTGACAAGCATATTGAGCTGGCGGCAAAAGCCGAGATTAAGGGCAATGTTTATTACAATTTGATTGAAATGGTGCTGGGTAGTCGCGTCGATGGCAATCTAGTGCATATCCGCAAGGATAAAGATGGCAAGCGAGAGACCGCTCAGGTGCCGCAAGTGGATGCTGCAGGGAAGCCGGCGCCCAAGATGATACCAGTGACGACAAAGACTGCCTGACTGTCAGACCTGAAAGTACTAAACATAGATTGAAATTTTCGTAAACTAACCTTGAAATTCGGCTGGATTGCCTCATCCTATGACGATGTCTGATTCCCCCACCCAATTCGCCCCGCTCGGTATGGTCTTTAGTGACACTGCGGCCCGGAAAGTGAAACTGCTCGTTGACGAAGAAGAGAACAATGCTCTTATGCTAAGGGTATTTGTGACGGGTGGTGGCTGCTCTGGATTTGAGTACGGATTCACTTTTGATGAAGACCTCGAAGAAGACGATACGACGGTCGAAAACCAGGGAGTCAAGCTAGTGGTCGATGCCCTGAGTTATCAATATCTCGTGGGCGCCGAAGTAGACTTCAAGGTAGACCTGCAGGGTTCGCAATTCGTTGTGACTAACCCGAATGCGGCGACGACTTGTGGCTGCGGTAATTCATTCGCCATCTGAAGTTGAAACACCCGCCCGGGCAAAGCCGCGATTTCCTGAAATAGAATCTAGCTGAGCCAGCAATGAAGCGGTCGCTCGTTTGAATACCGGCATGTTGTTCGCGTGGATTGGGTCTGCCTTAGGCAGTTTGACGGTTCTTGGATTGCGGTGCACGTCATTCACCAGGAACTCATAATGAAGGTGTGGCGCGGTTGCCCAACCTGTTGCGCCGACATAGCCAATAGTTTGTCCTTGTTTGACCGATGCGCCACTACGAATACCTTTGGCAAATGCTGACAAATGTAAATATTTGGTGGTGTACTGTTGCCCATGTTGAATGACAACGTAACGCCCGGAAGCACTATTTTGTCTGGCAATCGAGACCTTGCCATCACCGGATGCAACCACTGGAGTTCCTTTGTTTGCGGCGTAGTCTATCCCCCTGTGCGGCATGACCTTCTTGTGAATTGGATGTAGACGACGCAAATTGAAGCTGGAGCTAACATGAGAGAAATGGACGGGATCGCGTAAAAATGCTTTCCGTAAGCTGCGTCCGTCTGGCGTAAAGTAGTCTCGTCTGCCTGAGTCATCAACGTATCTAACAGCCGTATAGGTCTTACCGTAATTGCTGAACTCGGCAGCGAGGATTTCACCCTGGCGGATCTTTTCACCCTCGACGTAGATGTCCTCGAACAGGACCGTAAAACTATCGCCCTGTCGTAAGTCCAATGCGAAGCTGATGTCCCATTGAAATATGTAAGCTAACTTCATGATGAGGTTGTCTGAAAGTCCAGCATCCTTGCCCGCGTGATAAAGAGATGGATTGTCAGCTGTGATAGTTGCGGTCTGATAATTCAGAAGGACTTCTGGCTCTAGGAGTGACCATTCTGATGTGAGCCCGGCCTCGGTACCGAGCACATGTAGCGTCCTGAGTCGACTGACCTCATAGGCGAGATTTTTTAGTTTGCCATTCTTATCTTTGCGAATTTTGATGAACTGTCCCGGCATAATTTTACCCAGGATGGATGTGTCAGGACCCAGAGAGATGACCTCATGAAGCTCTCTAGGAGAGAGTCCGGCCTTAGTAAAGATTGACGCTAGGCTGTCACCAGGGCGAATTTTGAACTGTCGCCAGGGCAATTCTGGCTCTACTTCTGGTGTCGGCGGCAGATGAACTTCTGATTGCTTTATCGACAGGGACACCGGAATCTGCGTGATGGGTGTCTCTGCGTTGTCAGGAACAGCGGACATCGCAACGATCAGAGCAAGCGCAAGCAGCAAGGCTGTCGATAGATGAGATTTCGGATATCCGGTCATAAAGCAGTAAGCTATCGGTGGTTATTATTGTCGATTGTTAGAAAGCCACGCTAAGCATATAAAACATATAGGTTTAACGGAAGGGTTAATCTCATTGCGTGATTTGCTCTATTTCAGCCCTGCTTTGAAAAGCCACCAACTTCCTGTATTTTGCGCGTCTCTGAAACCGACTCTGGTTAGATTTCGGGAGCGAGAGGTTACATAGACGTTAGTATCTGTACAAGACTGTTTTGGACAATAGTGATCAATAGGTGGGCGTATGGTAGGCGAGACAAACTTAATTGAGCAGTTACGAGATCTCGGGCTAATTGCTCAGGTGAGCAGTGAGGAAGTACTTACTACGCATCTGAGCGAGAAAAGCCGAACCGTCTACTGCGGTTTTGACCCAACGGCCGACAGCTTACACATTGGCAACTTGGTGCCTTTGTTGGCGTTACGCCGGTTCCAGATGGCGGGTCATCGGCCTATTCTTCTCGTCGGTGGTGCGACCGGAATGATCGGCGACCCGGGTGGTCGTCACTCTGAGAGAGATCTGAAATCCGCAGACCAGGTACGTGCGTTTGTGATTAAGATCCGCGAGCAAGCGAGTCGTTTTCTCGACTTTGACTGTGGAGAAAACTCTGCCATCGTCGTAGACAATGCCAGCTGGACGGAAAAGCTGACGGTTATCGACTATCTGCGTGACATCGGTAAACATTTTAGTGTCAACGCCATGGTGCAAAAGGAAACTATTAAGCGACGCCTCGAGGATGATGAATCAGGGATAAGCTATACCGAATTCAGCTATATGATCCTTCAGTCATACGATTACGCTGTCCTAAATCGTGATTTTGACTGCACGATCCAAATGGGTGGCAGTGATCAGTGGGGGAACATAACCAGCGGGATTGATCTGGTCCGACGCTTAAACGGACAGCAAGCTCACGCGATCACGTATCCGTTGATCACGAATGCCGACGGGACCAAGTTTGGCAAAAGCATGGGTAATGCAATTTGGATTGATGCAGCAAAGACATCTCCGTACAGTTTCTACCAGTTTTGGCGCAATTGCGCTGATGCAGACGTACTGTATTATTTGCGTATCTTCACCTTTCTCGATGGCGCCACCCTCGCCGCCATCGCGGAGTCTCACGAAGCCGACCCCGGTCAGCGGCAAGCTCACATTATGTTGGCGCGTGAAGTTACTCGTTTAGTTCATGGTGAAGAAGGGGTCACGGCCGCTGAAAGAATTGCGGAAGCAATGTTTCAAAATAAGCTGGACAGCTTAAGCGCAGACGACATGGCGCAACTGGCTCAGGATGGGCTGCCGTCGACGCTTGTGGAGGGTGATGAAGTATCATTATTAGAACTACTTGTTGAATCTGGTCTCGCCGTCACACCTAAAGGTGAAGTGACCCAAGGCCAGGCGCGAAAGTTGATACAGAGCAATGCGGTTGCCGTAAATGGCGTAAAGGTGGCGGATATCGAAACGATGCTAACGAAGGGGCAGGCAATTCATGGCCAATACCTGCTCGTCCAGAAAGGTAAAAAGAATCACCATCTGGTCGTTTTTTCTTAAAGTTGTTTTTTCGTAATTTTTATTTCGTAAATTGTGCGGATCACCAGATAAGGGCTGTAATGCCTTATTGGCTTTGCTGATGTTTAAGCTCAAATTTCGCGGTGTCTTCTGACTGGTAAAGCCTTTCCTCTTCGTTAGTTACAGTCACAACGACAGCCTCGTGTTGGATGATATTGTCCTCCCTAAGCCTAGGCGTATTGCTGTTTGGTTTGATGAAGGATTGACCGCTGGCGCCAACTGGCGGGACCAACTTGCAAGTACGGTAGACGAGTCCCCTGGTCTTCCTGTTGCAAAGAAGAAATCGACTACGCGCTACATCGAGGCTAATCCTCACATCAGCATTCATTGCTTTACCTATATGATAATTTTGGATCGGCTCGCTGATCAGCTGTATCAAAGAGTCATCAGCACTGTAGATGCCGGGCTTCAGCAGGTGGCTCATGTGCTCCGAGCCTGCTGGAAGGATGATTCTGACCGCGTTGTGGAATTTAGCGAAGGCGTCGATGAGGCAGTTACACCATTCTTGTTTAGAGGTCTTTGTCCGCTTGCGACTGACATGGACCTAGCAATGGGTCATTTTCGAGAATCTTTTAGAGTGAAAGAACCATTTGTGGTCGCTATGCGAATTTGGATACCCAGCAATGTAAAACCGGAAGACTGGCAACATCTGTTATTGCGAGCAGATATGAAACAGCTGCTCGACGAGGCCGTTGTCGGCGTCGAGTGGCAAAATGCTCTGAGGAACAGAGCGCTAGCGTCTGTGACTGGGATTTCTGTGAAGGAAGGTGAATTTATCGAGTTGCCGTAAATACCTAGGCTACCTGTACAAATAAAAAAGGCACCCGCCTGGGTGCCTTTTTTATTTGGTGGAGCCAGGCAGGATCGAACTGCCGACCTCCTGCGTGCAAGGCAGGCGCTCTCCCAGCTGAGCTATGGCCCCAGAAACTCGTTCTGGTGTTGGGTATTGAACCCCAATCTGGAAATACTGACTACGTTTCTCTCGCTGGTGGGTCTGGGTAGATTTAACGGGCAAACCTTTTGCACCGACCTAATCCACGTAAACACCAATCAGCATCGTTTCTCTCGCTGGTGGGTCTGGGTGGATTTAACGGGCAAACCTTTTGCACCGACCTAATCCACGTAAACACCAATCAGCATCGTTTCTCTCGCTGGTGGGTCTGGGTAGATTTAACGGGCAAACCTTTTGCACCGACCTAATCCACGTAAACACCAATCAGCATCGTTTCTCTCGCTGGTGGGTCTGGGTGGATTTAACGGGCAAACCTTTTGCACCGACCTAATCCACGTAAACACCAATCAGCATCGTTTCTCTCGCTGGTGGGTCTGGGTAGATTTAACGGGCAAACCTTTTGCACCGACCTAATCCACGTAAACACCAATCAGCATCGTTTCTCTCGCTGGTGGGTCTGGGTGGATTTAACGGGCAAACCTTTTGCACCGACCTAATCCACGTAAACACCAATCAGCATCGTTTCTCTCGCTGGTGGGTCTGGGTGGATTTGAACCACCGACCTCACCCTTATCAGGGGTGCGCTCTAACCAACTGAGCTACAGACCCAACAAGTGAAACGTCGCGAGATCGCGAGGAGCGGTATTATACGCAGGGCATTTTGTTTTACAACGACCAGCGTCGAGAATCTGCAACGAATTACGATGCTCGTCCGTGTCATAATAGTTCTATGACAAACGAATTCGATATTCTTCGCCAGTTCGCCCAGGGCGAACACCTCTCAGACACGGAGAAACACCGGGAATTAGCCGGTCGTTTCGGTCTGACGTGTACGTCAGATGGTGCCGGCATCTATCTAGAACCCCCCCTTGAATTGCTGGACCCCAAATTAGTGCAGGGGACAATTGCCCCTGCAGCGCAGCAACATTTATCACGATTGGACGTCCATTGGACTCTGGACTCAACCAATAGTTATGTTTTGAACCTGAGTAATTCGGCAGAATTTCATGGTTATGTATGCCTCGCCGAGCAACAAACAGCCGGGCGTGGTCGGCGTGGCAGGCACTGGGTGAGTCCTTTTGGTAAGAACATTTATCTCTCGCTAGGATGGGTGCTGCAACTCGATCAGCCGGTTGAAGGCTTAAGTCTGGCTGTCGGTACCTGCGTCGCTGAGGCGATTAGGTCTGTCTCTCCGGCAAAGGTGAGTCTGAAATGGCCTAATGACATCTTGTTAGAGGGTGGCAAGGCTGCAGGCATTTTAGTTGAGTTTGCTGGAGGGGTGGCTACCGAGCGACGATTGGTTGTCGGTGTTGGTATCAACCTCGCGCTGTCGTCTGAAGAAGCTGGTGGTATTGATCAGCCCTGGAGCGTCGTTGAAAAAGTCTCACGCAACCAGCTAGTAGCTGCTCTAGTTTCCGAGCTGGCGACTGGGCTGGACACTTTCTCTCAAACCGGGTTCTCGTCCTTTCGTGATAGTTGGCAAGCGCTGGACGCGCATGCGGGTCTCAATGTCAGCATTCTTGCGAACGACACGGTGCAAACGGGTATTAGCCGGGGCGTAACCGCATCAGGCAATCTGATCTTAGAGACCAGTGAGGGCAGGAAGGTTTTTAATGCGGGTGAGGTGAGTCTGCGAGCAAGCGTAAAATGAAGTACATCTTCTTGAGCCTCTTGGTGCTAAATCTAGCTTATCTTGTTTCACAGAATCTAGTGTCGCCGGGCCCAGATGTTGTCAATGTGCGACCGAAGCGCGGTGATGACGATGCAAAGATAATACTGCTGAAGGAAAAGAGTACCCCGGCAGTTCGTAATGCCGAAATGAGCGAAGTGGTGAGTAACCCGCTGCGACAGACCAACAGCGATCCACAAACCTGCATAGCGGTTGGCCCGTTTGGCGATGTGTTTTCAGGGCAGGATGCGCTTGAACAGCTTGTGGCATTGGAGTTGTCGTTTGATTTAAAGGCCGTCGATGTAGCCACGGGTGAGAGCGACTTTAGGCTGTTGATACCACCTGTTGCCTCCGCTGAGGAGGCGTTTCGTAAACTCAGAGAGCTCCAGGCCAGCGATATCGATAGTTACGTGATTACCGAGGGTCCGCAGGCGCTGGGTATTTCCCTGGGTGTGTTTTCTACGGGCGAAGCCGCCGAGTCTCTTCAGGGTCGCCTCGAGGCGCTTGGTTATACGGGTGAAATCATTAGGATCGAAAGGTTGACGCGTACCTATTGGCTCTTTCCCGCTCGCGATGCAGGCGCAGATATCAGCACTTCTGCGTGGATGCTAAATCGGCCTGATTTAGAGCTAAGACCAATGAAGTGTGTAGAAAGCTAATAATAGTTTGATACGCGCTGGCAATTCCCCTACAATTTGCTCCCTGATTTTTACGGTACGCCGCTATAGCTCAGTAGGTAGAGCAACTGATTTGTAATCAGTAGGTCCCGAGTTCGATTCTTGGTGGCGGCACCAGAAAAACGGAAGAAAAAGAAGAGTAAAACGGCGAACTTGTGCGAAAAGCACAGGTGCGGGCACCTTTTCACCAAAATTTAATTGACATCGGATTGACTCGTGGGCAAAATTTAGCGCCTCATTTCGGAGGGGTTCCTGAGTGGCCAAAGGGATCAGACTGTAAATCTGACGCGCAAGCTTCGGTGGTTCGAATCCACCCCCCTCCACCAATTTGGTGGGCCTGGAGTTTGGCTGCGAGAGAAGCGACCGTCGATTAGGACAGTGGTTAGGAAGTAGAAGTTGGCGGGTATAGTTCAGCGGTAGAACCTCAGCCTTCCAAGCTGATGACGCGAGTTCGATCCTCGCTACCCGCTCCATCCGTTCTCGTTCTTTTAGGGAAAGAGCTCGGGGAAGTGGTTGGGTCAATGAGTTTGTAGTTGCTCATGTAGCTCAGTAGGTAGAGCACTTCCTTGGTAAGGAAGAGGTCACCGGTTCAAATCCGGTTATGAGCTCCAGACTTATGGCTAAAGAGATTTTTTTAAAACACGCGACGTAAGTCGTTAATTCAAAAGCTAGAGAACTAGCTGTCCTGTTCGGGCGATTGAGGAGAGTAATCCAGATGTCCAAAGAGAAGTTTGAGCGGACGAAGCCGCACTTAAACGTAGGCACCATTGGTCACGTTGACCATGGTAAGACAACGCTAACAGCGGCGATCACGAAAGTCTGTGCAGAAACCTGGGGTGGAACATTCTCCGATTTTGCAGCGATTGATAATGCGCCGGAAGAACGAGAACGTGGTATCACGATTTCGACTTCACACGTTGAATATGACTCACCTAACCGTCACTACGCGCACGTTGATTGCCCGGGACACGCGGACTATGTGAAGAACATGATTACCGGTGCTGCCCAGATGGACGGCGCTATTTTGGTTTGTTCTGCGGCAGATGGCCCCATGCCACAGACGCGCGAGCACATACTGCTGTCTAAGCAGGTTGGCGTCCCTTACATCGTTGTGTTCCTGAACAAGGCTGACATGGTTGATGACGAGGAGTTGGTTGAGCTCGTTGAGATGGAAGTTCGTGAACTTCTTGACCAGTACGATTTTCCTGGTGACGACACGCCGATTATTATTGGTAGTGCGTTGAAGGCACTGGAAGGCGACCAGTCAGATATTGGCGCGCCATCCATTGTTAAATTGGTTGAAACGCTGGACTCCTACATTCCTGAGCCCGAGCGTGCGATTGACCAGCCATTCCTGATGCCAATCGAAGACGTGTTCTCGATCTCTGGTCGGGGTACGGTTGTGACGGGTCGAATTGACCGTGGCATTGTGAAGGTAGGCGATGAATTAGAAATCGTTGGCATCAAAGACACCTCGAAGACGACTTGTACGGGTGTTGAGATGTTCCGTAAGTTGCTCGACGAAGGTCGTGCGGGCGAGAACGTTGGTGTTCTACTACGGGGTACCAAGCGTGACGATGTTGAGCGCGGTCAGGTACTGGCGAAGCCGGGATCTATTACGCCTCACACGAAGTTCATGGGTGAAGTTTACGTCTTGTCGAAAGATGAAGGTGGACGTCACACGCCATTCTTCAAGGGCTACAAGCCTCAGTTCTTCTTTGAGACAACTGATGTGACGGGTGCTTGTGAATTGCCTGAGGGCACCGAGATGGTAATGCCTGGTGACAACGTGAATTTGGACGTTGAGCTGATCGCACCGATTGCGATGGAAGAAGGTCAACGTTTTGCGATCCGCGAGGGTGGTCGAACGGTGGGTGCTGGTGTTGTGACAAGGATCAACGCCTGATCAAAAGATTAGAAAGACTCGAAAGGGTTGGTAGAAATGTCCGGCCCTTTCTTTTTGAAAGTTTTCAATGCCTAGGCCAGTAGCTCAATTGGCAGAGCGACGGTCTCCAAAACCGTAGGTTGGGGGTTCGATTCCCTCCTGGCCTGCCAGTATTGCCCGGGCAGACATCCGAATAATGGAATTTAATGAGTAGCACTCAATGAGTGGCAAGGAAGAAACAGCAGCAGCGAATCGCATGGATCCACTACTTTGGTTGGTGGTTGTTGCGATTGTGATTGGTGGTGTTTACGCAAACACAACCTTTGTCGGGGTTAATGTTCTTGTTCGTGCTGTGGCCGGCTTGGGTCTCGCAGCGGTTGCTATCGCGATTGCGCTACAGACCTACCGAGGTCGAGCGGGTTGGGAGTTAGCGAAAGAAGCAAGGGTAGAAGTTCGCAAGGTCATCTGGCCGACTCGCGAAGAGACAACGCAAACAACTTTGATCGTTGTCGTCGTTGTCATCGTCGTGGGTTTGTTTTTGTGGGGTCTCGACTCACTCTTGAGTTGGGGTATCCAGGCGGTGATTGGTTGATGGCGTATGCAGCAGGAGAGTGTAGTGTCTAAGCGTTGGTTTGTGATTCATGCCTATTCTGGCTACGAGAAGCAGGTCATGCGAGCACTGCAAGAGCGAATTGAATTGTGCGACTTCGCTGAAAAGTTTGGCGAAGTCATAGTCCCTTCCGAAGAAGTGGTTGAAATGAAAGCCGGAAAGAAGCGACGCAGTGAGCGTAAGTTTTTCCCCGGTTACGTTCTGATAGAAATGGAGTTAGGTGATGACACCTGGCACCTGGTTAAAGAGACGCCCCGTGTAATGGGGTTCATCGGTGGCAAGGCAGATCAGCCAGCACCAATCTCTGATGCTGAAGCTCAGGCCATATTGCAGCGAGTTCAGGCTGGTAGTGAGAACATTACGCCGAAGACCGTGTTTGAGCCAGGCGAGCTGGTTCGAGTTACCGATGGGCCGTTTAATGACTTTAACGGTGTCGTCGAAGAAGTGAATTATGAGAAAAATCGTCTGCACGTTGCAGTCACGATTTTTGGTCGTTCTACGCCAGTAGAGCTCGATTTCGGGCAGGTAGAGAAGGGATAAAACTGGGGTCAGAGTACCGACCCCGACTTTAACGCCTCTAGTGCGAAGCTAGAGGTAAGGTGTGCGCTGGTAACAGGGCAAACGGGGAGCGAGAACCGCGCTTGTACCCAAACAAGGAGAACTATCATGGCAAAAAAGATTGATGCTTACGTCAAATTGCAAGTACCCGCGGGTGCTGCAAATCCAAGCCCTCCTGTCGGCCCCGCGCTGGGTCAGCATGGTGTAAATATTATGGAGTTCTGCAAGGCATTCAACGCAGAAACTCAGTCTATGGAAGCTGGTATGCCGATCCCTGTTGTGATCACGGTATATGCCGACAAGAGCTTCACCTTCATTAAGAAGACGCCCCCTGCATCTGTCCTGCTTAAGAAAGCAGCGGGTGTTGCCAAAGGCAGCCCGACGCCTCATACCGACAAGGTTGGCAAGGTAACGCGTGCGCAACTCGAAGAAATTGCGACACTCAAAATGCCTGACCTAACAGCTAAAAATATGGATGCAGCGGTCCGAACAATTGCTGGTAGTGCTCGTGCCGCGGGCATTGAGACAGAGGGAGTTAAGTAATGGCTAAGCTCACGAAAAGAAAAAAGTTATTCGCCGAAAAAATCGAGATCGGCAAACTCTACGCGATTGACGAAGCGCTTGGCTTGTTGGGCGAGTTGGCTTCATCCAAATTTAAAGAGTCGATCGACGTGTCGATCAATCTAGGTGTTGATCCTCGAAAATCTGACCAGGTTGTTCGTGGCGCCACGGTGCTTCCGAATGGTACTGGCAAGACTGTCCGAGTTGCGGTTTTTACTCAGGGCGACAAAGTGGAAGAAGCCACTGCCGCCGGTGCTGACATCGTAGGCATGGACGAATTGGCGGCATCAATGAAGGCTGGCGATCTCAACTACGATGTAGTCATTGCCTCCCCCGATGCGATGCGAGTTGTTGGCCAACTCGGTCAAGTGCTTGGCCCCCGTGGTCTTATGCCAAACCCGCGCCTCGGTACAGTAACGCCTGACGTGGCGGAAGCGGTCAGGAATGCGAAAGCTGGCCAGGTCCGATATCGAACGGACAAGAACGGTATCGTTCATGGTGGTGTAGGCCAGATTGGCTTCGAGTCTAAGGCGATTAAAGAGAATATTGAAGCATTGTTGATCGACTTGCAAAAAGGTAAGCCCGCTTCGGCCAAAGGTACCTATGTGAAGAAAGTCGTTCTTTCGACCACGATGGGTGCTGGTATTCCAATCGATCAGTCATCACTAGAATTTTAATTCGATGTGCAAGGCGTAAGCCTTGTGCACAGGCGTAGAGCGAGAGCCCTACGCATACAGAACTTTGGGGTCCCCGGTGGAAAGGTTACTGGGGCTCGTCAAAGACCGCAGGTCCAGCTACCAAATAGATAGGTGCTGGTTAAGTTCGGCAAGGTTGGTCTTCGGGTCAACTTGTAGGCCTGAAAAGGCTAAGGAGCCTGCGCAGACGGTGCGCCCGATTCGAGATATTTGAATCCTGTCGCCGTTAATGGGTGCTCAAGTAGTCATCAAGATACATTGAGCGTAAAGAAGTCGACACAGGAGTATTACTTGTGCCAATTGGACTTAAAGAGAAGCAGGCAATTGTTGCAGAGGTGAACGAAACCGCTAGCAATGCGCTTTCTGCTGTTATGGCTGACTATCGTGGTGTCACGGTAAGTGGTATGACTGAGCTGCGTAAAGTGGCTCGTGAGCAGAACGTGTATGTGCGGGTGATTCGTAACACTTTGGCCAAGCGTGCGTTTGAAGGGACTGAGTTCGAGTGTTTGAGCGAAGCCCTGCTGGGTCCGAATATTCTCGCTTTTTCTTTGGAAGATCCCGGTGCGGGTGCCCGCATTTTCAAGGATTTTGCTAAGGCGAACGAGAAATTTGAAATCAAGGCATTTAGCGTCGGAGGCAAGTTATTGCCCGCCGATCAAATTGATGCCTTGGCCAAGCTACCAACGCGGGATCAAGGGTTGTCAATGTTAATGTCAGTTATGTTGGCGCCAGTCACCAAGCTGACCCGTACATTGAACGAAATCCCCACGAAGGTAACGCGTGTGGTTGCGGCGGTCGGAGACCAGAAGCAACAAGAAGCCTCTTAAGTAACTTAAATATTGGAGATAGGACTTATGTCTTTATCAAAAGATGACATTTTGAATGCAATTGCTGAAATGAGCGTCATGGACGTCGTGGAACTTGTTGAAGCAATGGAAGAAAAATTTGGTGTTTCTGCTGCAGCAGCTGTCGCTGTTGCTCCTGCTGGCGGTGACGCTGGTGGTGTCGTTGAAGAAGAGAAGGACGAATTTGACGTCGTCATCACTTCTGCTGGTGAGAAGAAAGTAAACGCCATTAAGGTAGTTCGAGCGATCACAGGTCTTGGCTTGAAAGAAGCTAAAGCACTGGTCGACGAAGCGCCTTCTGTTGTTAAAGAAGCGACAACAAAGATTGACGCAGAAGAGATCAAGAAACAGCTTGAAGAAGCTGGTGCTTCTGTGGAGCTCAAGTAATCCTAGATTACATTGAGTTCAAAAGCTCAAAGGCTGGCGGCATATTGTCGTCCAGCCTTTTTGCGCTTGAAATTTCGTGCTGCGAGCGAAAGCTCGTCAGCCCACGCGAATTAAAGATCTAGCCTGGAGGCATTGATGGCCTATTCCTACACAGAGAAAAAACGTATTCGTAAGGACTTCGGTAAACTCCGAACGGTCATGGATATTCCATACCTGCTTGCGATACAGGTCGAGTCCTATCAGGAGTTTTTGCAGGATCACATTACGCCAGAAGAGCGTATTGGTAAGGGATTGCATGCTGCGTTTAAATCCGTGTTTCCTATCGTCAGCTATTCCGGTAGCGCAGCGCTAGAGTACGTAAGTTATCGTCTTGGCAAACCGCCATTTAATGTGCGTGAGTGCCAATTGCAGAGCGTCACCTATGCTGTGCCACTACGAGTGAAGGTTAGGCTGATCATTTACGATAAGGATTCGTCTAACAAAGCTATTAAAGATATTAAAGAGCAAGAAGTGTACATGGGCGAGATTCCGCTCATGACTGAGAACGGTACCTTCGTCATCAACGGTATCGAGCGTGTTGTTGTGTCCCAGTTGCATCGTTCACCTGGTGTGTTCTTTGATCACGACAAAGGTAAGACTCATAGTTCTGGTAAGTTGCTCTATTCTGCTCGTGTTATCCCAATGCGTGGCTCTTGGCTCGACTTCGAGTTCGATCCTAAGGATGCCGTCTATGTTCGGATCGACCGTCGCCGTAAATTGCCGGCCTCGGTACTACTGCGCGCGCTTGGTTACAGCTCGGAAGAAATTCTTGATATGTTTTTCGATACGGACACTTTTTATGTGGACGAGGAAAGCTACAGCCTAAACCTGATTGCCAGTCGTCTCCGCGGTGACACGGCTCGATTCGAGATCACCGGTGCCGATGGTGAAGTGATTGTAGAAGAAGGCGCTCGTATTACCGCCCGCCATATCCGCACGATGGAAACCGCCGGTCTCGAACAATTAGAAGTACCAGTTGAATATGTCTGCGGTCACGTTTTAGCGAATGATATTGTCGATCCAGAAACTGGAGAGATCGTTGTCGCTTGTAATACAGTCGTCACAGAAGAAGTGCTCGCCAAGTTTGTTGAGATCGGTCTTGATAGCTTCAATACTATCTACACTAACGATTTGGATTGTGGGCCGTTTATTTCCGACACATTAAAAGCTGACTCATCGACAAACCGCCTGGAAGCTCTGGTAGAAATTTACAGGATGATGCGCCCCGGTGAGCCACCTACGAAAGAAGCAGCCGAAAATCTGTTCAACAATTTGTTCTTTGCACCAGAGCGTTACGATCTCACTGCGGTAGGTCGAATGAAATTCAACCGTCGTCTTGGTCGTGAAGAGGAGGTCGGTTCAGGTACGTTGTCGAATAATGACATCATCGATGTTGTGAAATGTCTGATCAATATTCGCAATGGTAAAGACGTCGTGGATGACATCGATCACCTGGGTAATCGCCGTATCCGTTCTGTTGGCGAGATGGCAGAAAATGCGTTTCGTCTTGGTTTGATCCGGGTTGAGCGTGCTGTTAAGGAGCGCTTAAGCCTAGCGGAGTCTGAAGGTTTGATGCCTCAGGATCTGATTAATGCCAAGCCTGTTGCTGCAGCAGTGAAAGAATATTTTGGGTCAGCGCAGTTGTCTCAATTTATGGACCAGAACAACCCCCTGTCAGAAGTGACCCACAAGCGCCGTGTTTCGGCTTTGGGACCAGGCGGTTTGACTCGTGAACGTGCAGGTTTTGAGGTTCGTGACGTACACCCAACTCACTATGGTCGTGTCTGTCCTATTGAAACGCCAGAAGGCCCGAATATTGGTCTGATTAATTCACTGGCAACCTACGCTCGTACCAATGAGTACGGTTTCCTAGAAAGTCCTTACCGCAAAGTAATCGATGGCAAGGTCACGAGTGATATTGAATATCTTTCAGCTATTATCGAAAGCGATTACGTCATCGCTCAGGCCAGTGTGCCCCTCGATGAGGATTTTAACATCATCGACGATTTAGTTGATGTGCGTCATCAAGGCGAATTTACAAAAGCCATTCGTGAGAGTGTGAACTTCATGGATGTATCTCCGCAGCAGGTGGTCTCCGTGGCTGCATCGTTGATTCCGTTCCTAGAACATGACGATGCTAACCGGGCTTTGATGGGATCTAACATGCAGCGTCAGGCAGTCCCGACGCTGCGAGCTGAAAAGCCGCTTGTTGGTACCGGCATGGAGAAAATTGTTGCCCGCGACTCCGGTGTTTGTGTTGTCGCCAGGCGTGGAGGTGTCGTTGAGACGGTTGATGCTGCTCGTATTGTGATTCGAGTGAGCGACGCCGAGACTGAGTCGGGCGAAGCCGGTGTTGATATCTACAACCTGACGAAATATACCCGTTCGAACCAGAACACCTGTATCAATCAAAAACCACTAGTGAAGGAAGGCGATACCATTGCCTCTGGCGATGTTCTAGCTGACGGTCCTTCGATCGACATGGGTGAGTTGGCGCTTGGGCAAAACTGTCGCATCGCGTTTATGACCTGGAATGGTTACAACTTTGAAGACTCAATTCTGATCTCAGAGCGAGTGGTCAAAGAAGATCGATTTACCTCGATTCATATTCAAGAATTGACCTGTATTGCTCGCGACACCAAGCTGGGTTCAGAAGAAATTACCTGTGACATTCCAAATGTTGGTGAAGGTGCACTATCGAAGCTTGATGAATCCGGTATTGTTTACATCGGTGCTGAAGTTGAAGCGGGAGATATTCTTGTCGGTAAGGTAACGCCAAAGGGCGAAACCCAATTAACACCAGAAGAGAAGCTTCTGCGTGCCATCTTTGGTGAGAAAGCGTCCGATGTGAAAGATACATCGCTGCGCGTGCCGAGCAGTTACAACGGTACGGTCATCGATGTGCGTGTTTTTACTCGTGATGGTATCGACAAAGATCACCGCGCGTTAGATATCGAGCGGCACGAAATCGAAGAGATCCGTCGTAACGTCGAAGAAGAATATCGCATCATCCAGACCGCAACATTCGAGCGATTGGCTGGTTCTCTGACAGGCAAGGCGGTTATTGCTGGCCCAGGATTAAGGAAGGGTGACAAGGTAACTAAGCAGTATCTAGAAGAGCTGCCCGAAGATGACTGGTTTAAGATCCGAATGGATGCCGATGCTCTGAACGAGTTGCTAGAGGCTGCCGACGGCCGTTTGAAAGAGCGCCGCAAGGACTTGGATGAGCAGTTTGACGAGGGTAAAGGCAAACTGGAATCCGGTGATGATCTGGCACCTGGCGTGCTCAAAATTGTCAAAGTCTATCTGGCGATCAAGCGTCGCATTCAGCCGGGTGACAAGATGGCCGGTCGGCATGGTAACAAGGGTGTTATCTCTGTTATCAAGCCAGTTGAAGACATGCCATTTGATGAAGACGGCGAGCCAATTGATATTGTTCTAAATCCGCTTGGTGTACCAAAGCGAATGAACGTTGGGCAGATCCTGGAAACCCATTTGGGTTGGGCTGCGGATGGCCTCGGCAAGAAAATAGGCCGTATGTTGGATGAGCAACGCAAGGTCGCAGAGATTCGTGAGTTCCTTGATCAGATCTACAACCAGAGTGGTCGTGTCGAAGACTTGGATTCCTTTACGGACGCTGAGGTTCTCGAGATGTCGCACAACCTGCGCGGCGGTGTTCCAATGGCGACTAACGTCTTTGATGGCGCTTCTGAAGCTGAAATTAAAACTATGCTGGCTTTGGCTGACCTACCGCTTGATGGGCAAACAACTTTGTTCGACGGCACAACCGGTGAGCAGTTTGGTCGTCCAGTCACGGTTGGTTACATGTACATGCTCAAGTTGAACCACCTGGTGGACGACAAGATGCATGCCCGTTCAACTGGTTCTTATAGTCTCGTAACCCAGCAGCCTTTGGGCGGCAAAGCGCAGTTTGGTGGTCAGCGATTCGGTGAGATGGAAGTCTGGGCGCTGGAAGCTTATGGTGCGGCTTATACCCTTCAGGAAATGCTGACGGTGAAGTCTGACGATGTCCATGGTCGAACCAGAATGTACAAGAATATTGTTGATGGTGATCATCGTATGGAGCCCGGAATGCCGGAGTCTTTCAACGTGTTGGTCAAGGAGATTCGCTCGCTGGGTATCGATATTGAACTCGAGAACGACTAATCAGCGAACGAACGGCAACCAAGCTAAATTTGGAATGCAGTATTCATATAGGCGGGCGATAAGCCCGGTGGAGGAAAGCCTTGAAAGATCTTCTTAATATACTGAAAGCGCAAGGACAGTCCGACGAGTTTGACTCACTTCGGATCGGTCTGGCGTCGCCAGAATTGATTCGATCCTGGTCTTACGGCGAAGTTAAAAAGCCTGAAACAATTAACTATCGAACCTTTAAGCCGGAACGTGACGGCTTGTTCTGTGCCAAGATTTTTGGTCCAAACAAGGACTACGAATGTCTTTGCGGAAAGTACAAGCGCCTGAAGCATCGTGGTGTAATCTGTGAAAAGTGTGGCGTGGAAGTCGCGTTGGCAAAAGTTCGGCGCGAACGGATGGGCCACATTGAGCTGGCTAGCCCAGTTGCACATATCTGGTTTCTGAAGTCATTGCCTTCTCGAATCGGCTTGCTCATGGATATGACCCTGCGTGATATCGAACGGGTCTTATATTTTGAATCCTTTGTTGTGACCGATCCTGGTTTGACAACGCTGGAGAAGCGCCAGTTATTAACTGACGAGCAGTACTACGAATCGCTGGAAGAATTTGGTGACGAGTTTGAAGCAAAGATGGGTGCCGAAGCGATCCAGGACCTGATGAAGGACATGGATATCAGAGAAGAAATTGCGACCGTTCGTGAAGAACTGCCGCAAACGAATTCGGAAACCAAGATCAAAAAGCTCACAAAACGTCTCAAGTTGATGGAAGCGTTTGATAAGTCAGGTAATAAGCCGGAGTGGATGATCTTTACCGTATTGCCGGTTCTACCACCGGATCTCCGTCCTCTGGTACCGCTTGAGGGTGGCCGGTTCGCAACATCAGATTTGAATGACTTGTATCGACGAGTGATCAATCGTAACAACCGTTTGAAGCGACTACTCGACCTGTCTGCGCCGGACATTATTGTCCGCAACGAAAAGCGAATGTTGCAGGAAGCTGTGGACGCATTGCTCGACAATGGTCGACGTGGCCGTGCCATTACTGGTACCAACAAGCGTCCTTTGAAGTCTCTGGCAGATATGATTAAAGGTAAGCAGGGTCGATTCCGTCAGAACCTGTTGGGTAAGCGAGTCGACTACTCTGGCCGATCGGTCATCGTGGTTGGTCCATCGCTGCGACTGCACCAGTGTGGTTTGCCTAAGAAGATGGCGCTTGAGCTATTCAAGCCGTTCATTTTCGGCAAACTCGAAGCGCGTGGTCTTGCAACCACAATCAAGGCCGCTAAGAAGATGGTCGAGCGTGAGACTGCTGAAGTCTGGGATATTCTTGCTGACGTTATTCGCGAGCACCCAGTACTGCTTAACCGCGCACCGACACTTCACCGTCTAGGTATCCAGGCATTTGAGCCTGTATTGATCGAGGGTAAAGCGATCCAGCTGCATCCTCTGGTATGTACGGCTTACAACGCTGACTTTGACGGCGACCAGATGGCTGTGCACGTACCTTTGACGATTGAAGCGCAGTTGGAAGCACGGGCATTGATGATGTCTACCAACAACGTACTCCTACCTGCCGACGGCGAACCCGTTATTGTGCCATCTCAGGACGTCGTTCTGGGTGTTTACTATATGACCCGCGAGCGGATTAATGACAAAGGCGAAGGCATGGTCTTTGCTGATATCCATGAAGTTTCGCGTGCATACCGCACTGAAAAAGTCGGGTTGCAAGCCCGCGTCAAAGTTCGTATTACCGAAACATCTCCCGACGATAATGGCGATATGGTCACATCGAGCAGCATTATAGATACGACTGTTGGTCGCGCTTTGTTGTTTGAGATTGTGCCGAAAGGCTTGGCTTACGTACATGTGAACCGAACGCTTGGTAACAAAGATATTTCACGTTTAATGAACGTTTGTTATCGATCAGTAGGCTTAAAAGAGACTGTAATCTTTGCCGACCAACTGATGTACCTGGGTTACGAATACTCAACAGCTTCCGGCGCATCTATTGGTGTTGAAGACTTTGTGATTCCAAAAGAAAAAGCCAGCATTATCCAAAGTGCCGAAGACGAGATTCGCGAAATTGAATCCCAGTATGCATCCGGTCTGGTCACGCAGGGCGAAAAATACAACAAGGTTATCGACATCTGGACCCGCGCTAACGATCAGGTGGGTGTTGCGATGATGGATACCCTGGCAAAAGAAACAGTAACAAATAGAAATGGCGAGAAAGAAGAGCAAAACTCTTTCAATAGTGTCTGGATGTATTCTGACTCTGGTGCTCGTGGTTCACCCGCACAGATTCGTCAGCTCTCCGGTATGCGGGGTTTGATGACCAAGCCTGATGGCTCAATTATCGAAACGCCAATTACTGCGAACTTCCGTGAAGGTCTGAACGTGATGCAGTACTTCATCTCGACTCACGGCGCGCGGAAAGGTCTGGCTGACACCGCGCTTAAGACGGCTAACTCTGGATACCTTACTCGTCGACTCGTCGACGTGGCTCAGGATCTTGTGGTCACTGAGCACGATTGTGGTACGGACGAAGGTCTGATCATGACAGCGGTCATTGAAGGCGGTGACGTTGTTATGCCAATCGGTGGTCGTGTACTCGGTCGTACGGTTGCTCAGGACGTCTTCAACGTCGCAGGCAATGAAGTCGTGATTCCCGCAGGCACGATGATTGACGAGAAGTGGGTCACAATGCTTGAAGATCTTAGCGTTGATGAAATGACAGTTCGAAGCGCAATCACCTGTAACACTCGCTATGGTATTTGCAGTAAATGTTACGGACGTGACCTTGGGCGCGGACACCTTGTGAACATTGGTGAAGCGATCGGGGTTATTGCTGCTCAGTCTATTGGTGAGCCGGGTACTCAGTTGACCATGCGGACCTTCCACATTGGTGGTGCGGCATCGCGTGCGACTGCTATCGACAATATCCAGGTGAAGCATGTTGGTACCATCCGATTGCATAACCTCAAGACGATTCAAAAAATTAACGGCGATCTGGTTGCCGTATCGCGCTCTGGTGAAGTGGCCGTGGCCGAAGACGAAACGGGTCGTGAGCGAGAGCGTTATAAGATTCCATACGGTGCCGTTCTGAAGAAAGGCAATGATGCCAAGGTGGAAGCAGGCGAGATTGTTGCCAACTGGGATCCGCACACTCACCCAATCGTGACCGAAGTTGCAGGTAAGGTTGTGTTTGAGAGCATGATTGAAGGTGTGACAATTCGTCGTCAGACTGACGAGTTGACAGGTCTTTCCAGTATCTCGATCATCGATCCCAAAGATCGTCCGAGTGCCGGTAAAGATGTCCGCGCTGCGGTGACTCTTGTCGATGATGAAGGCAATCAGTTGTTGCTGGCAGGTACTGATGTACCCGCTCACTACTTCCTAGAAGCCAACGCTATTTTGAGTCTGGAAGACGGCGCTGACATTGAGATTGGTGATGTTATTGCCCGTATTCCTCAGGAAAGCTCGAAGACCCGAGACATTACCGGTGGTCTGCCACGTGTCGCTGATTTGTTTGAAGCACGTAAGCCGAAAGACTCTGCAGTACTCGCCGAGATTTCCGGTACCGTTAGTTTCGGTAAGGAAACCAAAGGCAAGCGCCGTTTGGTCATTACGCCGATGGACACCAGTGAATTGCCAGAAGGTGATGACCACTATGAGGTGCTGATTCCCAAGTGGCGCCACATGACCGTGTTCGAAGGTGAAAATGTTGAGAAGGGCGAAGTGGTATCTGACGGTCCAGAAAATCCACACGATATTCTGCGCTTGAAGGGTATCGAGGCGTTGACTCAGTACGTCGTGAAGGAAATCCAGGACGTATACCGCCTCCAGGGTGTCACCATCAACGATAAACACATTGAAGTCATCGTCTGTCAGATGTTGCGCAAGGCAGACATTGCGAGTGCCGGTGAGTCTGCAATGATCAAAGGCGAGCAAGTTGAACATGTCCGCTTGTTGGACGAGAACGATCGACTCCGATCAGAAGGCTTGCAGCCTGCGAAATACCAGCGAGTGTTGCTCGGTATTACGAAAGCAGCACTGGCGACTGAGTCATTTATCTCCGCAGCTTCCTTCCAGGAAACTACGCGGGTACTGACCGAGGCTGCTGTGACAGGTAAGCGCGATAATCTGCGGGGTTTGAAGGAAAATGTCATAGTGGGTCGTTTGATACCGGCTGGAACAGGTCTCAAATATCACGAAGACCGACGCAAGAGACGTGAAAGTCGAAATCAGGAGCGCAAAGTTAGTGCCTCAGAAGTAGAAGCGGCACTAAGTGAAGCGCTTAGCTCAACAGATGCAGGTAATTCCTGATCTGAAAGGAAGAGCACTTGTTGACGGGAAGGGGCGGCATCATTAGAATGCGTCCTCGAATTTGGCGGGGTCACATTGAGGACAGTATGTCTTGTGGCCCTGACTTTTAATAACGCTGGAGTTTTAATTTATGGCAAGAATCAGTCAATTGGTTCGAAAGCCTAGAAAGCGAAAGGTCGAAAAGAGCGATGTACCTGCTCTGCAATCATGCCCGCAACGTCGCGGCGTGTGCACCCGTGTTTACACGACGACACCGAAGAAGCCTAACTCGGCCCTTCGTAAGGTCTGTCGTGTTCGTCTTACTAATGGTTTTGAAGTTACTTCATACATTGGTGGTGAAGGGCACAACTTGCAGGAACACTCTGTTGTTTTGATTCGTGGCGGTCGTGTTAAAGACCTGCCAGGTGTGCGATACCACACGGTACGTGGCACCCTGGATACCACTGGTGTTCAAGACAGAATGCAGGGACGTTCAAAGTACGGTACCAAGCGACCCAAGCGCTAGAGTTTACGCTTTAGTGTTTCGTGATGTAGTGCTAGACATTTTAATGCTGGACAATTTGGTGCTAGAGATAGCGTTAGAGAACGTTCCAGAGTAAGGCCGGGCCTTCTTGCTAGTTGTTAGGTAGAAGTAATCCCGGGTTAACCTGAAGTTATATAGGAAAAATCATGCCAAGACGTAGAGTCCCCGAAAAACGGGAAATACTGCCCGATCCCAAGTATCACAACCAGACGCTTGCCAAGTTCATGAACCATGTCATGGTCAGCGGCAAAAAAGCGGTAGCGGAAAAGATCGTCTACGGCGCGCTAGACAGAGTTAAAGAGCGTAGCGGTAACGACCCTATTGAAGTTTTTGATGCCGCGCTTGAAGCCATTGCGCCTTCAGTCGAAGTAAAATCACGACGAGTGGGTGGTGCCACCTATCAGGTACCTGTTGAAGTCCGTCCTTCGCGACGTGGTGCTTTAGCCATGCGTTGGTTGGTTGATTCAGCCCGTAGCCGTGGCGAAAAGTCTATGGCACAACGACTCGCAGGCGAAATCCTAGACGCAGCGGAAGGCCGTGGTTCTGCAGTTCGCAAGCGTGAAGACACTCATCGCATGGCGCAAGCTAACCAGGCGTTCTCTCACTATCGTTTTTAAAGACAAGCGCTTCTAAACCGGCAGTAAAGTTATGCCAAGGCAAACGCCAATCAAACGGTATCGAAATATCGGTATCGTCGCTCATGTGGATGCGGGTAAAACCACAACCACAGAGCGAGTGCTGTTCTATACCGGCCTGTCTCACAAGATTGGTGAGGTTCATGATGGCGCTGCTACTATGGATTGGATGGAACAAGAGCAGGAACGCGGTATAACGATCACTTCTGCTGCCACCACGACATTCTGGAAGGGCTCAGAACAACAGTTTGAGCAGCATCGAATCAATATCATTGATACGCCTGGCCACGTCGACTTCACCATTGAGGTTGAGCGGTCATTGCGTGTGCTGGATGGCGCTGTAGTCGTTTTCTGCGGTACATCTGGCGTCGAACCACAATCTGAGACAGTCTGGCGACAGGCCAATAAGTACGAAGTACCCAGGCTCGTCTTTGTTAACAAGATGGATCGTGCGGGAGCTGACTTCTTGCGTGTGGTCGCACAAATCGAGAAGCGCCTGGGCGCGACGCCGGTGCCGCTTCAATTACCCATTGGCGCAGAAGAGAATTTTAAAGGTGTCATAGACCTCATCAAGATGAGGGCCATTTATTGGAATGAAGAAGATTTGGGGCTGACCTTCCGCGAAGAAGAAGTTCCCGAAGCACTAAAAGCTCAGGCTCAAGAATATCGCGACAACTTAATCGAGGCGGCTGTAGAGGCTGACGATGAGCTCATGGAAGCTTACCTCGAGGGTGTTGAGTTAACGGTTGAACAAATCAAATATGGGATTCGTAAGCGAACTATAGCGAACGAGATTGTGCCGGCGCTATGTGGCTCAGCGTTTAAGAACAAGGGCGTGCAAACCATGCTCGACGCTGTTGTTGAGTTTTTACCCGCGCCGGATGAAGTGAAAGCCATTCATGGGTATCTCGATGATGAATCTGATGCTTATAGGCACGCAGACGATAGCGAACCATTTGCGGCGCTGGCTTTTAAGATAGCGACAGACCCCTTTGTCGGTGCGCTAACGTTCTTTCGAGTCTATTCCGGCGTACTGAAAACCGGTGATCAGGTGTATAACCCGATCAAAGATAAAAAGGAGCGCGTTGGTCGAATGGTGCAAATGCACTCCAACGATCGCAACGAAATTAAAGAGGTACAAGCTGGGGACATAGCAGCGGCCATTGGATTAAAGTTCGCAACAACAGGCGACACCCTGTGCGACCTAAAGAATGTCATCACGCTTGAAAAAATGGAGTTTCCGGAACCGGTTATCCATGTGGCGGTAGAACCCCGCTCTCAAGCCGATCAGGATAAAATGTCTGCAGCGCTAGGTAAGCTGGCAGCTGAAGACCCGTCTTTTAGTGTTCGCACGGACGAAGAGACCGGCCAATGTATTATCGGCGGGATGGGCGAGTTACATCTCGACATCATCGTCGACCGGATGAAGCGAGAGTTCGGTGTCGAAGCTAATATCGGCAAGCCTCAGGTGTCGTACAGAGAAACGATTCGTAAAAGTGTCCAGGCGGAAGGTAAGTTTATTCGTCAGACTGGTGGGCGCGGGCAATACGGCCACGTATGGCTCAAAATTGAACCCATAGAAGGTGACGGTTTCGAATTCGTAGATAAAATCGTTGGTGGTGTTGTGCCACGCGAATACATAAGTGCTGTTGAGAAAGGCATTCAAGAGCAATTGTCGAACGGTGTTGTTGCCGGGTACCCATTACAGGGCGTTAGAGCGACTCTTTATGACGGGTCTTATCACGATGTCGATTCTAGTGAGGTCGCATTTAAAGTGGCTGGCTCCATGGCATTGCGAGCCGGGGTTCTAGATGCAGATCCAGTTTTGCTGGAGCCAGTCATGAACGTAGAAGTGGTCACGCCTGAAGAACATTATGGCGACATTATTGGTGACTTGAATCGCCGTCGCGGCATTGTCACAGGTATGGAAGCTGTCGCAGCGGGTAAGGCGGTCCGTGCCGAAGTGCCCATGTCAGAAATGTTTGGTTATGCAACGGATATGCGTTCGGCCACACAAGGTCGCGCGACCTTCTCTATGGAGTTCGCGGAATACAAAGAAGTGCCGTCGAACGTAGCAGAAGCCATTATTAATAGGTCGTAAAGAATAGCAAGGCGAAGACTATTTCCCGGGTAAGATCCCACAACCAAAAGGGCGAAGAGAAAAACTCGGGTCCCATTAACTTATCGATGAGGTGAGAAGTGTCCAAAGAGAAGTTTGAGCGGACGAAGCCGCACTTAAACGTAGGCACCATTGGTCACGTTGACCATGGTAAGACAACGCTAACAGCGGCGATCACGAAAGTCTGTGCAGAAACCTGGGGTGGAAC
>Ga0222654_1000064_pt1 | contig 96811 bp, 101 predicted proteins | sample AntAcemetagen421_FD_179805 | JGI IMG/M metagenome (GOLD analysis project Ga0222654, IMG submission 179805) | Saline water microbial communities from Ace Lake, Antarctica - #421 | ecosystem: Environmental > Aquatic > Non-marine Saline and Alkaline > Saline | place: Antarctica: Ace Lake...
CAAGGGTAGTTTTTTAGAGTCTGTAAGGCAAACTCACTGAATCCCGTCAGCCTCACGCCGTGCTTCCGCGCGTAGCGCCGCAGGAACGCATCCGCGAATATTTCAATATCACCGCCGCGCTCACGCAACGAGGGCACGTCGAGCGGAAAGACATTCAATCGGTAATACAGGTCCGATCGAAACAAGCCACGAGTCACGAAGTCCTGTAAATCACGATTGGACGTCGCTAGAATACGCACGTTAACTTTGATCGTCTTCGTTCCTCCGACGCGTTCAAATTCTCGCTCTTGGAGCACTCGCAGTAATTTGGCCTGGGAGTTCAGCGGCAGTTCACTCACCTCATCGAGCAATAGCGTGCCCCGGTTGGCCAGTTCGAACCGGCCTTCTCGACGGGCGGTAGCCCCGGTAAATGCACCTTTTTCATGGCCGAATAACTCGCTCTCGATCAACTGTTCCGACAACGCCGCACAATTGACCTTGATGTAGGGAGCAGCCCGGCGTGGCGATCGCCGGTAGATGTCTTTCGCGACCCGCTCCTTCCCCGACCCATTTTCGCCGGTAATCAACACCGTTGCATCGGTTGGCGCTACTCGCTCCACCAATTGCCGCAAACGCACCATCGCGGCGCTACGTCCCAGCATCTCCTCGCCGTCTTCATCGCCCCGTTGCTCATTGAAGTAGCGGTTTACCTTCACTAACTGGCTGTAATTATTGGCTTTGCGCAGCAGCAAATCGATCTGAGTCGGCTCAAATGGTTTGATCAGATAATCAAACGCCCCCGCTCGCATACAGGCCACCGCATTCTCGATTGTGCCAAAACCCGTGATCATCGCCACCAAGGGATGATTCGGTAGAGCCATCAACTGCTCGAGCACTCGCCGGCCGTCGCCGTCCGGAAGTCTCACGTCGAGCATCACGAGATCAAATTCGTCGTTTTCTCTCAGCAGTTTTTCCGCTGCCCTAATACTCCCCGCCACTTTGCACTGGATGTTGCGCGATTTGAAGAGACTGACGAGCGACCGTTGGACCAGCGGTTCGTCGTCGACGATGAGAATACGTTCAAGGGACATCAGGGTGGGATCATGAAAACCCCAGCTCACGTGGGGATTCAATCTCTTAAATTTTGGGTAAATCGATACAAAAACTAAATAAACGGACAAACGAGCCGATTAACCCTCCGACGATATGCGCCTCCTCTCTTTTCTCACTCTCGTTGAAACTCAACTGAGCGCCCGGCAACCTCTGGCTCCATCTGGGTGGGAGCGACGGGTCAATTACCAAGAGGGTCGAGCGGTTTGCTGGCATCCGGAGTTTGACGGCAACCTGCAGATCACCGCCTGCGAACTATCGGGCGGACGCCACAGCTTAAACACTCATTGGCGCCATAGCTCCGGTCAAATCCTCAGTGAACAAAATTTTTTCTGTCTTAAGCCCGAGGATTGGGAAACCGCCGCCGCCCAAGTCGTTGAAGCCTATCCGGTCGCCGCTGCGGCGCCACAATCCGAAGCCGTCCCCGCCCCCCTTGCCACTCGTGACCCCCAGTCCGCGATCGCCTGATCTTTTTTTAGAGGCCGCGGTCATCCCATCCGTTTAATCCATCATCTCCCCCTCATCCCTTGCTCAAGACCCCTTTCGTTGAAAACCTTCCCGACGCCTTGCTGCAGCAAACCGTCAACTACGCCGTAGCTGAGGTTTTCTCCATCATGGTCAAACGGACTGCGACTCTTTTGCCCTCAGCCGGTCATGGCGAATCCATCGAACTCAATTCACCTCATGTGGTCGGCACCGTTGGTTTCATCGGTGAAATCAAGGGGCTGATCTATCTTTATTTCAGCACCGAATTCGCCGAAACGTCTTCCGGACAAATGCTCGGCATATCCCGCGAAGAACTGATTGAATGCGGGGACGGAGTGGTGAATGACGCCATCAGCGAACTCACTAATATGACCGTAGGCATGTTCAAAAACCAGCTCGCTGATCGTGGGATGCCCTGCCGCCTCACCATCCCGTCCATCGTGCGCGGCAGTCACTTTAAAGTTGAACCCATTCTCTCGGCGAGTCGCCGCGTTTATCGATTCACGGTCGACGGTCACCATCTCACCGTCGATCTCATGATGCAACCGGTGGCGTAAAATTTCCACGATCATGCGTTACAAACTACTCACCGTGGACGACTCCAAGACCGTCCGTTTTATCGTCAAGAAAGCTTTCAAGGTCTATGATTGCGAAATCTTCGATGCGGCCAACGGAGTCGAAGGTCTGGCCGTCGCAGCCAAAGAATCGCCCTCCCTCATTTTGCTCGACGTCACCATGCCCGTCATGGACGGAGTCGAGATGCTCACCAAGCTAAAGTCCGATCCCGCGCTGAAGAATATTCCCGTCATTATGCTCACCGCCGAAGGGGGGCGGGACAATGTGCTCAAAATCGCCAAAATCGGGGTGCGCGACTACATTGTAAAACCGTTCAAGGAAGATGTGTTGGTGCAAAAAGTCGGCCGCATCATCGACCTCAAGCCCATCACCGCAGCGCCCACTAAGGCCAAATCCATCTTCGATCCCGCCACCCTCTTGGTGGTCGAAAACAAACCCGCCATCCTGCAACAAATCAAGGAGGGGCTAAAGCACACCCCGTGGAAAGTTTATGGCGTGGCCACCCCTGAAGAGGCCATCGATTTCAGCGGTCAATCCCCCGTCGATCTCATCATGATCTCGCTATCGCTCCCCGAGCAAGCGGCGTTCACTCTGTTCCGGGTCCTTCGGGACAATCTTAGGACCAAATATACGCCTATTTTTGGCCTGGTGGTTAAGACCGACACCGCCAATCAGACCCACGGGCAACAGGTTGGTTTCAGCGCCTTGGTTACCAAGCCACTCGATCTGCCTGAACTCGAATTTAAGATCGCCCGCGCCATGAATTTGGACACCTCGGAACGTTATTTCCTCACCGAGGAACAAAGCCTCATCATGAAGCTTCCCGAAAATTGCACGCCCCATGTCATCAACGAAGTCTCGACTTACCTCAAGGCCAAGTTGGCCGAGGCCGTCAACAGTGGCATCAGCCGGGCGGTGTTCGATCTGCAGGACGTCAAACAACTCAATATGGCTTTAATCAAACTCCTCCTCTTGGCCATGCAAGCCTGCCGGGAAGTTGCTCTCGAACCCGTGATGATCAGTTCGGCCGCTTTGGCCCATGAGTGTAATGCCTACGAGGATACTCGCAGTTGGCACTTCTTCGAATCGATCGAAGCTTCGCTCGAACCTTTGGTTCCCACCGCCCCCTCGTCAGCTTAAAAAGTGCGCAATTTTCGGTGGTGGCCCTAGTCACCACCACCCTGCACCCCCGCCGGTGGTTTTCCACCGGCGGGGTTTCTGTATCCCGTTGCATGCCGGTCAGTTTGGCCCCTCCCCCACGGGATCTGCTGATCGCCTCTTCTCGGCGGTTACCCCTCGAACACTTTAAGGGTATTGGGTAACAGTAATATAGATACGTTAAAAATATCGAACGCGCGCTGATAAACTATGCTCAGGCCGCTGCTGCTTCTTCCCCGCGTCTTCCCTAGCATCACCCTCGTTTCATCCTCACCATCATGTTTCCCTTTTCTCTCCCTCTCACTTCGTTGATTCGGAACTTGTTCACTCGCCTTTATTTTCTCTGCTTTGGGCGGTTTGGTCATCCCTTCGGCCTCCGCCGAAACTGCTGCTGATCGGCACAAATGGGATTACCTCACCACGTTCCTTGCGTCCTTTTTGCTGTCACCAGCGGCGGCGGTGAAAGCACCTTCACCACCGGTTTGGAATACGAATATCTCCCCACTCGCCACGTTGACCTGGGAGCGGTCTCCTGATCGGTCACCACGGCGGGCGGCACGGCGATAGGATCAACCCGCTCACCGTAAACTGGTCTACTGTCGGCGGATGGCGTCTGCTCGCGGGTGCGAGTAAGGAGGGTGTTTTGGTCATTACTCTCGCCGCAACTCCGTTTATCGAGGGAGTGTCTCATCCGGCTTTTCTGTCGGAGAAATGGGCTTCGCCCTCACCCTAGCAGTCGATTTTGGCGGTAACGGAGAGAGCGTTGTTTTCGGATTGGCCATTTTTCAATCCTACTAAATCCGAATCGCCATTCTTTAAAATCCGGCTGACTCGATTTTACTGGGTCAAGCTACTGCCGTTGATGGATTCGTTATCAACGGTTTTATCAACGGTTTTTTGTCTCCAGCTCAAACAGGGGGGGGGGCTTTGTTGCCCGAGGCGTGATCCAAGATCGTCAAGGTGTCATTCGGGGGAGGAGTGCCTTGAATCAAGGCACGATATTTGGGCTCTTTTGCCAGATTATCCAGCCACCTCCGCAGTAATTCGAAGAAACCCAACCCGATTCCCCGCGACAACGGAGAGCCCCTCTCCTTGGTCGATGTTGAATCCACCGTAGCCCAATCACTTAGGCTGTTGCTCAGGCGGATTGGATACCGAGTCGCCCTAGCCGGCTGAGCCTACTCAAGCCTTGGTGATGCCGGCGGGAGATTCCAGAAATTCGATAGGTTGATCACCGACCATCAGATGCTCGTTATGAGTGGCGTTTATCTCGTGGCTCGGATTCGGCTGAGCCGGCCTGACGTTTCGGTGATTTTGGCTAGCGGATTTACCGGCAAAATGACTCGGGAAACGATGAACGCCCGAGCAATCACCGTGTTTCTCAGCAAACCTTTAAAGGACCGTCGAATTGGCCAATACCTTGGCCGCCGTCGTTGATAAATCGAGATCGAGCGGGCGATTAACAAATAAGGATTAAGTAATTCAAAATTGGTCCGATAGGAATACAGGATCTTTTATCGGGATGGCTCAGTCACTACGTTGCTGAACCTCCCTCTCATGCCTTCAAAATCTTCTCACCATGGTTCCCGTTCTCCCTCTTGTTCCGCCGCCCGCAAGGCCCCCTCCGTCCGGTTAATCCTCACGGTGATCGCCATCAATCAACTCGCTGCGACGAACTACATTTCAGTACCCTATCTGGAAACCACGCTTCCTCCGCCCATGCGCTTGGCTCGATTTTATCCCCCTTTCGAATTTAAACCCCTGCGCGTCCAGCTGGATGCGGCGAAAAAAATAAATCCAACTGAAGGCGAACTTTCTCCTCCAGACAAAGTGCCTCCTCCGGTCGCAGGTTCCTTAGTCGATCCGTTATCCGAAAGTCAGCTTCCCTTCACCCGATCGGGGGGGGGCGAAACTGCCGTGGGCTTCGAGCCCGAGAAATCGCCGGCCAGCGCCTCGCTCGCCCCGCCGCTGACTTCTACGCCCGATTTCATTGGCGAGGATGCCGACAGCGTGCGACTCGAAGACCTCCTTCCGTTCTTCCCTTCGTCTTCCGAGCCGACGGGGCGAGCCACTTTTGAAAAACAATGACAGTCATATTCGCAGTGATCTTGTTTGCCACCGTCACTTCTCCGGTGGTCGCTGAAACCACCGCCCATTCGCCCTCCCTCGATTCGGTCGTTGCAGCGCCAACAGCCCCCCCCCCTCCCGCTTTCGAAATCACCGCAGTCGACGGTCAGACGGAACAGCTACCCGTCGCCACCCCCGCGATCGAACCCATCGCCGAGGAAGAGGCCTTAACTTTCCTCGAACCGGGCGAGACTACCGCGGAGAGCCTCGCTTTCAACGCCCTCGAACTGGCTTCAACCCCGGAGGCGGCACCTCCATCCGAATCCGCTCACAAAGGCAACCCGGGGGCGTTTGATATCCAATTCGAGCAGGCGCCTCCCGAGACTCTGACAACCGCCGGATCCCTCACTAAAAAAGAACGCGAAAGCCTCATGCGTATTGGGGAAACCAAACTCGCCGAAGGTGATCCTGCATCGGCCCTTATCGCCTACCGTCAAGTAGCGGCTTCCCATCCTGCCCCCGAGTTTGTCGCACCGGCCCTGATCGGCTTGGCCCGCGCCTATAGCCAAACAGGGGAATCCATCAAATCGGTCGCGACCTACGAATACTTGCTCAAAAACTTTGAGGCCGGTCCCCACACCCCCACCGTTAATTTGGAGGTCGGGCGAGTCCTGCGGGATCTCGGCAGTTCAAAACTGGCCCTTGCCCGTTTTTATTCCGTCATTCACACCACCCTCAAACTCTCCGACGGCGATCATGAACGGTATCGAGATGTCGTGCGCACCGCCCAATTTGAAATCGCGGAAACACACCTACTCGCTGGCGACTACGCGGAAGCCGCCCACTATTTTCAACGATTCGAATTGCTTAACGCTGCTCCTAGCGATCGCGCGTGGGCCCGTTTCAAAGCCGCCTTCGCGCTGGATCTTGCCGGTGAAAACGTCGCCGCAACCCAAGCTTTTCGGGATTTCATCATCCGGCATCCTGAAGACGAAAATACTCCCGAAGCCCATTTTATCCTCGCCAATCTCTTGGAACGGCAAGGGTTGCATGAAGACTCTTTGCGTATCACCTTAAATCTCCTGCAAAACGAGCACGCCCAAAGCCAGCAGGATCAATCTCGATGGCGCCAATGGCAACAACGCACCGGCAACCAGCTCGCCCATGCCTTCTACGAACGCGGTGAATTCAACAGTGCCCTCGTCCTTTATCGTTCTCTCGCACTCCTTGATGATGCTCCCGCGTGGCGCCTGCCCCTGCTGTATCAACAGGCCCTTTGTCACGAAAGGCTGATGGACTACCGCCAAGCAAGTGATACCTATGCTTTGATCATCGAATCCGACACCGCTCAGCCCTCGAGTGAATTGAGTCGGATGGCACAGTGGCGGGCCGATCAAATTGACTGGTGGCAACAAACCCAACAGAACATCCACATGCTTCGTCCTCTTATTCCCACCGACTCGAACACATGACCTTGGCCGATCTCATCCGTCTTCATCTCGTCGATTGCGACGAACTGTATCAACTTACTTTGAAGGAAAACCAATGGCTAAAACGCGAAAAACGTCCGCCTGACCAGGCTTGGCGCGACCGCAAACAGGCGATTTCGCAGCGCTGGAGCGAGAGCATCACTCGACTTCGGGAGTACCCGCGTCAACCCGACGAGCGGGGAGGAACAGCTCTTGAGCAGGCCCGCGAACGCTGCCTGCAGATTTTGCACTTGGACCGGGAGAACGAGCAATTACTCCTGCGTTGCAGCCTGAGCGCTCCGTCGGTTAAAGTCACCGCGTCCGCTCTGCCGACCGACGCGTTGAAGGCCTACGCCGCGGCGTCGGTAAGTCGGGATTGATTCACTCGTTCAAATGCATCCGTTCCTTCTCTCGCTTCAGGATTCCACCGCCAGAACACGGGCTCGGCCGGCCGATTCGTGGGCGACCTTGGTCGCAGTCAACCCGTCTTTATGTTGGATGGCCGATGCCCAAGGTAATCTCCTGTTCGCCAACTCACCCTGGATCGCCCTAACCGGCATCGATCCAGCTACTCCGGCAGAGTCGCAACTCGCGGATTTGGTGCACCCCGATGATGTTTCTCAACTTTCCCAACCGCTTCAACCCGACGACCTAGGTCGATTCACTCTCGAGTATCGGCTACTTCAGGCCGATGGCAGCTACTGTTGGCTCCGTGAAAATATAGCCGAACTTCGGAGCGAAGATGACACGTTTATCGGTTATCTCGCTTGCGCCATTAGCATCCAAACGGAAAAGACCAACGAGCAACGTTCCCACCAGACACAAAAGATGGAAGCCCTCGGACTGCTCGCCGGCGGGGTGGCCCACGATTTCAACAACTTGCTCACCGCCATTCGCGTTTTCGCCGACCTGCTCCGCGAAGATCTTCAAGACACCGAGCATGTCAGCAACATCGACAATATCATTCACGGCTGCAGTAGCGCAGGCTACCTCGTCAAGAAGCTCACCTCCCTGAGTCGGCACGAGATCGTGCAGCCGGAACACATGAATCTTAACATCCTCATCGATGAACTTCGTAGTTTCGTTCGCTCCCTGCTCAGCGAACACATTGACATCAACGTCTCTCTCGCTCCCGAACCTGCCTGGGTCGATATCGACCGCAAACAGCTCGAACAGGTATTCTTTAATCTGTGTCTCAATGCCCGTGACGCCTTGACGGCCGAAGGCGCTTTATCAATCAGCGTCGAGCGTATCACCACCATTGAACCTGTTTCCGAAATCTTGGGTCCCGGTGATTACATCAGGCTCACCGTTGCCGACAACGGCCGCGGGATCGACGAAGCCACCAAAGCGCGCGTTTTCGAACCGTTTTTCACCACGAAACCCAAGAACAAATACACCGGCCTTGGCCTCGCCACGTGCGCCTCCATTGCCCGGGAATCTAAGGGAGATATTACCCTAAAATCTGAGCTCGGCCACGGCGCGGCCTTTCACATTTGGTTGCCCGAAATCATTGCGCAAACCAAGCCGTGCCCCTCCCCCGTTGCCAGCGATTCATGGGCCGAGCGCGATATTGTCATTCTGCTCATCGAAGATGATGAGATGGTGCGCTCCGTTTCCAGCCTTTTGATCGAATTGCTCGGTCATCGCGTGGTCAGTTTCGACAACGGCGCCAGCGCGCTAAGCTATGCCGAGGAAAATGGGATCGACGATATTACGCTGGTGGTTACCGACATTCTTATGCCTGGAATGTACGGTCTTGAGATAGCCCAGCGCTTACTCAGCCTGCGGCCCGAGCTCCCCGTGCTCTACATGTCAGGCTTCGCCGATGATCCCAAGACCGAGTTGGCCGTCGCAAAGACCGGCAGTTTCTTCCTAGGAAAGCCGTTCAGTCGCGAGAAATTCGCCGCCAAAATCGCCGAGATACTGGCCGGACTTAAAACCTAAAGCCAGAGCGCATTTGCGCCGATAGAGAAGGCAGTTCTCGCCGTGATTCGAAACTCCTCTTCTGACTCTATCTTTCCGCCCGCTGCTGTGACGACTTCCTGCGTCGTGGTTCCGCCCACAACGGACGGTTTCGCATCCAAGAATCCGACGCTGGTTTCTTGCCTATTGGGCTGTGCTTCTGATCTTTCTTCTGGAGAAATCCGTTTTCGAACTCTGGCGAATATTAGTCCGACATTCATTTGGACCGCAGCAGAAAGTCGGCACGTTTTTTTTCTAAATCGGCGATGGTTGGAATTCACGGTTCATCCGTGGAAACAAGAATCCGATCTCGGTTGGCGGGAGTGTATCCACGAGGAGGATCGCCCCGCCTTTTTGGAAGCCTATCAAGCAGCTTACAGTCGTCGCGAGAGATTCCAGGCGGAATTCCATTGCTGCCACCAGAGCGGGACCTACCCAGCCCAGATCGAACAAGGAGCCCCCGGCCGCACTGGGGAGGGGACTCTTAGCGGGTTTATCGGCACCTACACCGATGCCTCGAACCAGCAGGAGGCCGGTTCCCCTCTGATCGGATCGCAACGCCAAAGGGAAGCCATCAACTTTCAACTCCAGCAGTCCGTCAAGCGAGCCAACACCGTGGCCAGCACGAGTCATGAGATCCGCACTCCGTTGAACTTCGAGCCAAAGGAATTTGCCGTAGTCGTTCTCTTCAGTGGACAAACCTTAATCGAAATAAGCGTCGATATCCTCGACTTTTCAATAATTCAAGCCGGTCGCCTCGACCTCGTTGCCCAAGAGTCTCCGCGCGAATCGATCGCCGAGGACGCTTTCAAGCTAGTCTTAGCGATGGCTCACAAAAAGGGCCTCGAACGCGGCGTTCGCCTCCGCCCGAAAATTGGGAAAAACTGGTGGGGCTATCCCGATCGCCTGCACCAGATTCTGCTCAACCTTCTGGGCAACCCCATACCGTTCACCGCCCAGAGTGAAGTCCTGCTGACCCTCGGTGCCCCGGGGACGGCGCAGGAGAAAACGCTGGTCCCGTTCAGCATCTATGACCCCGGCACCACCATTGCCCTCAATCAACTGACGTTCGAGGCTTCGCCGAATATCGACCTAATGTTCATTCCCGGCGCGGAGGAGCTCCCGGTCGCGGCCTCGCAGCACCTTGACCGAGCAGCCGTACCATTCTTAAAACGGCAGATCCATCCTCGCCTCAAAGCGCGTCGGTCCCTCAACCAGCCCGTGGCGCGTGCCGTGGTGTCTCGTCGATTGGGATCCGTTTGGGGGGAAAACGGCGGCAGCGCAAGTCCCCTCCCGGGTCCCCACGCCTTATCGATCGACGAAGCCGGTCCGCAGTCAATGGAGCCTGCTTCTCGCGGACGACAATCCTATCAATCGTCGCGTCGCTCTCGCGGTGCTCAACGGACTCGGCGATCACGCCGATGCCGTGGACAATGGAATTGAAGCCGTGATTATTCTGGCCCAGAAATCTTATGATCTTGTGCTCATGGCTTGCCAGATGCCCGAGAGAGACAGGCGTCGAGTCCAAGCCGCTAATTCGACCGCCCTCAATCAATCCATTCCCCTCAGAGTGGTTACGGCCGATATGCTGAAGGGCGTCCGGGAGCGTTGCCTCGCTGCCGGGAGAGATGAATACCTGACTAAACCCATCCATTCAGGATTTCTCGCCCACGGGTTGAGTCGGCGATTGAGGGCGAACTCCGGTTCCGTTGCTCAACCCGTTGTCATCGAGTGGGACCGATTCGTCGCCCGCGTAGGAGGAGACGTCTTGTTGGCTCGTGAACTGTTGGACGAATTCAACGCTGACTATTCCCAGCACTTAAATCACGTCACTCAAGCCGGTACGGAAAATCGTCACGACGATGCCAAACAAGCCCTGGGAGCCTTGCGCAAAACAGCCTCTGACTTCTTCGCATCCGCGTTGGCCCGAGCCATCGGCAAAGCCGCGCGTGATCTCCCCCCGGAGTGCGCTCCGATTCCAATACTCGAAACGCCTCCCCATGAAGTCGAATTTCTCCAATCCAACCTCGCACGCGCCACCCCTGCTCCAGATCGTGACCCCGCCTGACCGCACTACCCCGCCGGTCCGGCCGGCCGTGATTATCGCCGTGTGCGAAGATTCGACTCGCTCCGCCCAAATCCAACGTCACCTCGATCACCCCACTCTCGCGTTACGTGTGTTTGCGCATGCGCACGATGCCTTAAACCACTCGACCGAACAGCCTCCTGACCTCTTCGTCGCCGACGTCAGTGCCGGGACCACCGAAGGGTGGAAACTGTATCAGCGTATTCGGGAATTCACTTCACCGTCGTTGCGTGCCTTGCCTACTCTGCTTGTGGCGGATGATCCTGACGCAGCGGGTCGCGAAAACATCCGGCAACATTGTGGCGCGCTGGCGGCGGTCCCCGCGGCCTTGATTGCGGCAACATTACTGACGCAGACTCTACAATGTTTAAGCAGTCCGAGCACCGCCCCTGCTAGTTCAATTGTGCTGATCAGTCGGAAACGACCACTGCTTCAGGAATTGAAGGAGACGTTTGAACCACATGCCACCGCCTTGGTTTCGGCATCGGCGGTAGCGGAAGCAGAACGGTATTTCGTATCATCAGGAATCGATCTTCTGGTCATCGATCTCGCCTGTTTCGATGCTCTAGCCGCCGTCAAAAAATGGACGTCAAAATTTCCGAATTTGATCGTGATCGCCCTATCCGCGAAACCTAATCCCGCCCTCGCGTGGGCTTCCTTCCAAAGTGGCGTTCGTGACTTGATTCGTCTTCCTCTGGCCGCCGAATATATCGGCCAAATGAGTCTCACTCATTTACAACGTAATCGTCTCGCAAGTTTCACCTCTCGTGACGATGACCGATCGACGACGGTGGATTCAACGCAAGCGCCTTATCGCACGCTACTGGACGCGGGCACGCAGGGCCAAATCCTTCTTGATCGGCGCGGCCATCCTTTGGTGTGGAATCCCGCTGCGACCACCTTGGCCAAGGATCTACTCGCCGCGCCCTTGTGTACAAGTCGATCTTTCCTCGACCTCTTACCCACCGATTTCTCGAACTGGGGTCACCTCTCGCCGTTGTCCATCAATCGCGGACACTCGTTTGACGCCGAAATCAAGGTGAAGGATCGCACCAATCAGCCCCATCGGATCATGATCCATGGGCGACCGACTCGCGACGCGGGCGGCGAGGTTGCAGGGACCTGCCTGACGATTCATAACACCACCGCCAGCCACCTCGCTCAACAGGCATCCGACACCGCGCGAAAACAACTCCAAGCAATATTTGACCGCTCGTTGGATGCCATTCTTTTGATCGACGATCACGGTGTCATTCTCGATTCTAATCCCGCGTTGATCGCGCTCATCGCCACCGAAGCCACCGTCCTCAAAGGGCGGCCTCTGCAGGGATTCTTCGACGAAAAACAAGCCGGATTGTTTCGCTCCAATTGGATGGATGGTCGCCCCCCCGGACGGAATCGGGGCGAGAGCCAAATCAAACACTCCAGCGGCATCCTCATCGACATCGAATTTGAAGTGACCGCCAATATCCAACCGCAGGTGCACATGGTTTTTCTTCGCGAGGTCACCGAACGTAAAGCGCTGGAGCAACATCTCCTGAATCAGCAACGCATGGAGAGTGTCGGTCGACTCGCCAGTGGGGTGGCGCACGATCTAAACAATATTCTCACCCCGATTCTCATGGCTCCCGCCATGTTGCGGGCTCATACTTCGGACTCCCGTTCACTCAGTCTTCTCGCGACCATCGAAAATGGAGCGAAGCGCGGCGCTTCCGTCGTCCGTCAATTGCTTGATTATTCCCGGGCGCACCCGGGCGAATGCAAGGCATCCGACCTACTGCAAATCACCCGCAACGCTATCGAAATGGTGCGCGAGCGTCTGCCCCGTCAGATCAAAATCAAAGCGCCGATCCGGGCCGAGGAATTTCCGATCACCGTTGATCCCGCCCAATTGCATCAGGTCATCATTCACCTGATGCTCAACGCGGCGGAGTCCATGAGTAAAAGCGGCGAAATCACCGTCTATTGCGAGAACATCGATGTCGGCCCCGCCAAGGCTCAGTGCCACGGTGATGCCAAACCCGGTCCGCATGTCAAACTCACCATTGTGGACAATGGCTGTGGTATTTCTTTCGATGACGAAAACAAAATCTTCGATCCTTTTTTCACCACGAAGGGTTTTGGCAGCGGATCAGGTCTCGGCCTCTCCGTGGTGCTTGGCATTGTCCAATCTCACGGCGGTTGCATTAACGTGAAAAGTAAGGTCGGGGTGGGCACGGTAGTGTCCGTCCTACTGCCTCGTTTGGCGGTCCCGTGCACCACGGTTTCTCCGCCTCTCCCGACCGGTTCCCGGCACCGCTCCTGACTGCCCCGGCACCAAGCTAAGCCGCCTCGTCGTCGACGAAGCCGAAACCGATGGACCAAATTAGTAGAGCGAGTTTAGTCCGCGAAGGATCCCGCGTCACGATAGGCGCCAACGTTGACGCCGTATTCGCTCAACTCCGTGCGTTCGGAAACGAAATCGAACGGGCCATCGTCAACTTGGAAATGCCGGGCGCGAAACAGAATAAATTAGTCGAGTAAATCACCCAGCGACATCCTCACTTTTCCCTGTTGGTCACGACGGGCAGTCATTTATCACCGCGTCATACCTCTCGATTGAAATCGCTTACTCGGGGCATTCTCAAAAAGCCGTTCGACGGTCCTCGTTTTCCCGTGATAGTTAGGCACGTGCCACGGTGTTCAGTCCATCCGGTCCAGGCACTCATTGCCGAATGATTATTGCGATCGTCGCCTAGAATCCATGGCTAATTTTCCCCGATTTTAGGGAGGACGATTGACTGAAATTCGTGGTCTAACGTCGGGCCAATAGTGGCAGTAATTTGGCGTTAATATCCCGCGCCTGCAGGATCATGGCGGTGTGACCCTCCATCAGAATTTGGAGACGCGTGCGCAGGGTCGTCTCCGTGGCGATATCCGCATCGCGGATACTCGACAATGCCGACTCACCGTTAGTCCGAGACGTTGTGATCACGTCGGCAGCCAATTCCAATCGGCTCTGCACTGCTCCGACGTGGGCTTGGGCCAGACCCAATTGGTCGAGCGCACCGTCAATCAGCGCGATCGCACCCGGTTGTGATAGATCAAAATCAAAATTACCCGACGCATCCTGACTGAGAAGCTGCGCCACCGCGCCCTGGCGCAAATTAATCACCGGCAATCTGGCGATTTCATCAATCTGTAGTCCGATGGCCAATACTTCTCCACTTTCGGGGCCAAAAAGATCCCGACCATTAAATCGGCCCAGCGGACGATCCACGTCGGTCGTGCCCCCCACTTCCGCGGCAGTGCCCCCAACCGTTTGGCGCAATTGTTCCTGTAACACCGCCGCTTCCACGGTGTAGAGCGCTTGATCCGTGCTGCCTTGCACGGGATTGGCTCGCAAAGTCGTCAATTCCGCCAAACGAGTGACGACGTTATTGAGCACGCGAATTTGATCGGTCGAAACCTGCAGACGACTCATGCCGTTTTGCAAATTCATCGACACTGCACCGAGCCGAGATTGTTCTCCCTCCAACTTCGCCACCAATCCTACCCCGGCCACATCCCGGGAAGGACGGTCAATTCGGCTGCCCGTGCTCACCCGCGTCGTGGACGCATCAAGCAGCGGTTGCAGTCGGGACAGGCGGTAAGCCAGATCGCGGGCGTGTTGGTTGGAAACAGCGTGAGACATTAAAGAATTATTTAGGAGGACGGACGCGTAACTGCGGCATTTTGGGCATATTCGCCCCGTCAGGACCCGCGACCGCGGCAGAGCGGTTACTGGCAGCAATGGCGTTGAGCACTTCTTTGCGGATGATCGGCACATCGCGAGGTGCAGAAATACCGATTTTTACAAGATCACCGTCGATCCGGGTAATCCGAATCTCGATATTATCGCCAATGATGATGCTTTCATTGACCTTCCGAGTTAGCACGAGCATTGCGCAGTGGGTCAGGTGTTGGAGACCAACGCGTGACGCGCGGAATAGGCGGGGTGGTTGGAGATCACCACTTGGCGGGCAGCGCCGGTGTGACGGTTTATAATAATGGGACCCACCAAATTGACGCAGGCTTCGTTGTTTTCCTGCACCGTGACGATGTTTAAAATATAAGCGTCTTCGGCACAGGTGAGTCCAATTGCGTTGGCGTCATCGTCAAAGAGTTCCGGTTCGTAATCCGGCACAATTCCGGTCGGATCAATGACCACAAAATGCAACACCGTGGGACCGTGCAACCGCAGCCACTGAAAGGGCAACTGCTCGGGCAAATGGAATACTTCGCCGCGGTTATGCTTGGGGAAACCAATGATGCCGTTGGGAAATACGATTTCTAATTTTACCGGTTTTTCGGTCGCCTCGGCGGGGGGGAGTTCGGCCAGAATTCTCATGGGAAATGGAAACGTGGAAGGAGAGAAAAGGAGGGTGAGTTTAAAGGTGATCCAGCAGGGACATGCGAAGAATCAAAGCCGCCGAAGAAAGCGCGGCCTCATACGCTTGGGTGGTCTGGCTCAGGCGCACAATGGTGGCTGGCAGATCGACATCGGCCTCGGCCGAAACTTGCCGTTGAATTTCATCTAAGCGGGATTGCTGTTGGGCCTGCCCCACCTCGATGCGCAATTGCACCGCACCGTGTTCACTGAGGCTCGATACCAATAAATCCTCGGAGGCCTCGAGTCCCAGACGTGAAGCCTGCACCGCCGCGCCATCTCCCGCCTGCAGCGCATCGCGCAATGCGATCAAATTGTTCATGAAATCGGACAGCCCCGTATTGGTTGCCGGCGCTGGCGTCGGTTCGATGGTGGCGCCATCCGCTATCGGCACGCGTAATCGACCAGTGTCTCCCGCATAAATCGATGAAGTGATTTGACCCGCGCCATCTCGAGTGAGGGCGAACGGTGGAGCGTCCACGGCGGTGCCGCCAAAAACATAATCGTTGCGAAACCGGGTATTCCCCTGGGTGGAGGCTTGTTCAATCAGTTGATTTACCTCCGCCGCGTAGGCCTACATCGCTTGCGCTCCGTTGGCGCCGGCGCCCAGCACGGACAGCTCACCGGCTCGGTCCGAGATGGTTTTGAATTGAGCCAAACCCGAATAAGATGTTTTCGAATACTCGAGGGCCGCCGACGCATTGCGTTGGAATTGATGAAGCGCCCGCTCCTCGGACTGGGCCGTGACGATGCGGCCCACCGCGGCAGGATCGTCACCCGGTTGGAAGACACGTTGGCCGGTGGAAATTTTGTTCTGCAGATCCGCCTGTTGACGGCTGAGGCGTTGCAGTTGGGCGAGAACGTTATCGGAGGTATTGGCGGTGGAGAGGCGCATGTGAATTGAAGAGGAAAAACGAGTTTGGCGGGAAAATATTAGCCGCGACCGAGACGGTTGACTACGATATCGAGTAGGCCGTCGACGATGGAGACGACACGGGATGAGGCTTCGAAGGCCCTTTGATATTTGAGTAAATCAGTCATTTCTTCATCGATGGAAACACCGCTCACGCCCAACTGTTGTTGCCGCACCAGCCGCTCGATATTACTCTGATCCTCGAGGCGGCTCGCCGCCCCGGAGACCGCCCGACCGAGGTCACTCACTAAGCCAGCGTAAGACTGAGTCAGGGTGCCATCGAAGCTGTCCCCCCCCGTCGTGGAAAACCTCTTGGTGGACAGTTCGGCAACCGCCAGCGCTAAAGTATTGTCGCCCGCGCTGCCCCCGTCGGATGCCTTGAGCGAAGTCGTGCTCACCCCCGCCTCCAGGGCAATCGTCCCCGCGGCTGCACCCGGTGTAAATCGAAAGAAATTGCCTGTCGCCCCCGTCGGATTGTAGGCCGCATTGACACTCCCTGCGAGTTGAGTGGCCAGATTGGTGATCCCGTCGCGCAGATCCTGCACGGCGCCATCTCGAGCGGCCAGACGACCATTCACCGCCCCGCCGGTTAAGGCGATCGGTGTCACCGCCGCCCCCGCCGTGAGCTCAGTGCCATCAAAGGCGACGGGATTACTCACCGCCGTCAGACTTACCAACACAATTGGGCTGCCGGAACCGTCTCTCACCCACACATCCAGTTGTCCATTCTCGGTCGCATTGGCTTGTGTTTCCACCGCCATCTTTCCCGCTAATTGCTCAATCCGAGCCTGTCGCTGATCGCGCAAATCAACCGCGGACCCTGCGGCGTTCACCTCGAGTCGACCAATCTGGCCGTTAAGCACCGCGATGCTACCCAACAGTTGATTGATTTCGTCCACGTCCGTTGCGACTTCCGTATCAAGATCGGTCTGCACTTGAGCCAACCTCGTATCGGTCACATTGAACCGCTCCGCCAAAATATCCGCCCGCTGAATTAGATTCTGCCGTTCACCGAGGTCGGTAGGCCGCGCGGCTAAGGATTGGAATCCATTAAAGAAGTCAGTCATAGCCGCTGCGAGGCCATGGGCGGCGGCAGTGGCGTCATCCGGTCCTTCTGTTCGATTGATGGATTCACCCAAAGAGGCCTGAGTCCTGAGCATGGTGGAATCCCTCGCTTCCCAGCTCGCCGTCAGACTCCGCTCACGGACAACCTGCCGATCGAGCAAAGTATCGCGGACTTGTTGAATCGACTTGGCTTCGATGCCCAAAGACTGCGCGCCTTGTGGCGTTTGGATCGTGCCACGATCAGCAAAAATCACCCGCTGCCGGGCGTAGTTGGGATTGTTGACGTTGGCGATGTTCCGCCCCGCCGTTTCCACTCCTCGGGAGTGGGCGTTGAGGGCGCGGACGGTTTGAGTGAGACTGCCAAAAAGACCGGACATTGGAAATGATGAGGTGAGCGGGCGGGTTAAAATGAAGGCATTAGCCGTGAGCCCGCAGACCGGAGGCGGTAAGAAGCGGCGCGACTTGCCCACTGGGAGCGTAAGTGCGAGGCCGGGCAGAGGGATGAAACCGCTCCAACAACTCGCGGTGAAACTCGACGGCGCGCGCCAGTAGACCATGATTTTGTTGTGCCCGTCGCCGGACACGGCGAATGAGATGATTGATTTCCTTGATCAAGGCTTCAAACAAAGGGCGTTGCTCTTCCGGAAAATAGGGGAGCAATTCTTGCACCCTGGCGGTGGAGGATTGGGCATGTGACGAGGCAAAGTCTTCGACCCAACCTTCACGCGCCTCCCGTCGATGGGAAGCCTCCTGGGCAATCTTTTCTATCGAACGGGCCACTTCGTTGGCCTCGTCGATTTCTCGTTTTAAAATCAACTCTTGTTGGCGTTCAAACGCTGCCAACAAGCCACCGTAGGCATCGATCTCAGCGCGCAGCAGATAAACTAAGGGAGATAGCGGTGCAAGGATCATCAAAGTATATCGTCAGGTTGTGAGATGGGGGGGGGCGGCCGGCGCAGTCGGCGGAGCGAATTCATGTCGCAACAGGCCTGAAAATCCGAGTCCGCCGCCCTCGGTGATGGCCGTTGCCAGGGTATCCGTAAGCATGTATCCGTAGACGCCTCCTCCACTCACCCCTTCTCCCGAGAACAACGGCTCAATTGCCGGGGCGAGTAGTTGACGAACTAATACAGCTTCAAATTGACTGGCGGCCTTGGCGATTTCTTCCGGTGAGGGGGTCGCAGACCGATTCATCGGACGCTCCGCCATGTTCGCCAGCATGCTCGGATCCAACGCTTGTAAGGGAGGTATGGTCATAACAAATTAGTTGATGATGAGTTCAGCTTGGAGAGCTCCGGCACTCTTGAGGGTTTGAAAAATCGCCATCATCTCGTGGGTGCTGACTCCCAACGCATTCAGGGCGATTGCGAGTCGTTCGACCGAAGGAGATTTATCGATCACGGTAAATCCCCCCCCCCCTCTCTTCCACCGTAGTCTCGGTGCTCGGCACGATTGCCGTTTGCGCACCGGGGCTAAACGGTCCCGGTTGCGATACGTTCAAAGTCGAAGCAATGGTGATCGTTAATGAACCGTGGCTAATGGCGACCTGGGAGAGTCCCACCGGAGCGGTGGCGATAATTGTTCCCGTGCGTTCATTGATGACGACCCGCGCCAACGTATCAGGCTCCACTTGGAGGGCCCCGACATCGGCGAGAAACGCGACATCTCGGCTCTCATATTCGCTGGGCAAAAGCAGGTCGACCGTGGCGGAATCACGGGCCACCGCTTCGGCTTTGGGAAAGGTAAGATTAATCGCTTCGGCCATCCGCGCTGCCGACGTGAAGTCGGGGTTGTGCAGCATGAAAACCAATCGGCCGTCCTGCACAAATTCGGTTTCAATCTCCCGTTCCACAATGGCGCCATTACTGATGATGCCAACGGTCGGGTGATTCTTTTGGACCGTGGCGCCCCCTCCTCCCCCGGTGCCGCCAATAAAACCACCCACTGCGACCGCGCCCTGGGCCACGGCATAGGCGCGGCCATCCGCCCCCATCATCGGCATCTGTAGGAGCACGCCGCCTTGCAGCGACTTGGCATCGCCAATCGATGCCACCGTAACGTCAATACGACTACCGGGTTTCAAAAAAGCAGCCACATCCGCGGTCACCATCACCGCCGCCACGTTCTTGGATTTTACCTGATCAACATCAACTTTGAGGCCATTGCGCTCCAATACGTTGGCGACTGATTGTAGCGTTGTGATCGCATTGGAATCACCGTCGCCAGCCAAACCCACCACCAGACCATAGCCGATGAGTTGATTATCTCGATCGCCCTTAACCTGTGAAATGTCTTTTATTCGCGCGGCCGATAATCGGGACGGTGCTCCCGCCCACGACAACACGAGCAATAGGAGAAACCACCGGCTAACCTTAAGCATTTTGATATTTTTCAACATAGCGTGAGATCCGGGATCAAAAGGGTCGGAGCATGGTGTAAAGTCGGCTCAACCAACCGCGTTTTTGAGCGTCGGTCAGACTCCCCTCGGAGATGAACTCGAGATGCGCGTCGGCAATGTTACTCGAAAGCAGGGTATTGCGGGACGAGATGTCCGCCGGTCGCACCAAGCCATGCAGCACGATATGTTGAGTCTCACCGGAAAAGCTCATCCGGCGGGCGCCCGCAATGACGAGATTGCCATTGGGGAGAACATCGGTAATCAGCACGGCCGCTCTCGCCGTGATCGATTGGGTGTTACTTACCTGTCCGCCACCGGCGAAATCACTGGAGCCACTCAGATCGATGGAGGGTAGATTACCTTCTTTGGTCCCAAATTTGCTGACCGTGGCGGGAAAAAGAAATTGCCCCACCGCCGAGTCGATCGATGCACTGGAATTGGATTGTTTGTTTTGCGAGGCCGTCTGTGACGCGGCTTCGGAAATTACGATCGTGAGGATATCCCCCACTCTGGTCGCACTCAGATCGGCCACCGATCCTTGTTCACGACTGCCCGTTGCGGTCCAAAGGGATCCCGTATTGGCTTGCAAAACTTCGGTAGATCCGAGGATCAAACAGAGAGTGAAAGCAAAAAGGCGATTAGGGTAACAAGTCATAACGAAGTGGCTTTTAAAAGTGAACGAAGGCCTGAGCAGCATCCGAGACGATGGCGGTAAACTCCTTCCGAGAATCCGGATTACGAACTCTCACCGGCTCTCCTCGGGCCGCGTCGTGCAGGGCGATACCCCGCAGTGAAACCGTCAAGCCACCTTCGCTGGCGACCACTTCAAGTGGTTGGTTACGACGGACGAGTGGGCGTCGAATCACGTCGCGCCAAGTCACCAATCGGCCGGCGGGCAGATTGCGGGCAAAATCGAGTTCGATCTCGGGATCGTGTTGTAAATCAGCCACCAGCACATCACGATGACGCAGCGAATCGAAGGATTGAGCGTCCACCGCCTCCGGTCGCACTGGCCTGCGTAGCATGGCGGGTGCACGCAACACCCAGCCATCTCGCCAAAGTTGGGCGGAAACGATGACATGAAATTCCTGGGTCGCTCCATCAGTCCCCGCGAGTTGCACCTGCAATACCATTTGCCGGGCGAGAGCTGAAGGCGGAGCGACGAGTTCCAAAACGGCTTCGACTGATGAATCGAGGGCAGTGGGCCGAGCGCGAGCCCAAGATAACTCGAGGCGACCGTCCGGTTGGAAATGATCGTCTAACAGAATCGCCAGTTCGGTGAGCCAAGGATTGGACTCTTTTGCCACCGGTTCGGCGGTGAGGGAGACTGTCGCGATCAACAGCGCTAAAGATAAAAATAGACGACCCATGGGAATGTTTAGCGTTTGAGTTGATTAATGTTCTGTAGCATCTCGTCCGATGTCTGGATCGACTTGCTATTCACCTCGTAGGCGCGTTGGGCAATGATCAGATTTACCATCTCTTCCACGATATTCACGTTAGAGGTTTCGATGTAGCCTTGGACCACGCTGCCGTAACCTTGCTCTCCCGGTTGGCCGGCTTCAGGAATTCCACTGGAGCCGGTTTCGGCATAGAGGTTGCCGCCCAAACTCTCGAGTCCGGAGGGATTGGCAAAACGGGTAATGGTCAGACGAAAGTTCTGGTTACCATTTTCAGATTGGTAAGTGACCTCACCGTTTTCCGCCACCGTGATTCCAGTCGTGCCAGGAGGCACCGGTTGAAAACCGTTGAGCACGGGCAACCCGTCCGTCGTGACTACCTGTCCCGCCGCACTGAGTTTGAATGAACCGGCGCGGGTGTAACCCGTGGTGCCATCGGGCCGTTGGATTTCGAAAAACCCGTCACCTTGCAACGCGAAATCCAGTCTCTCGCCCGAGTGGGTGAGCTGACCCTGGGTGAAAACCTTGGAAGTCGACGCAACTCGTGAACCGTTACCCATCTCAATACCGGTTGCGACGAGATTGCCCCCGCCAGAATCGGCCCCGGCCGAACGACGCTTCTGATAGAGTAGATCCTGAAATTCAATCGTGCTGCGCTTGAAGCCGGGCGTGTTGACGTTCGCGAGATTATTGGCGATAGTATTGAGGTTTAATTGCTGGGCTTCCATGCCCGTGGCAGCGGAAAAAAGTGAAAGATTCATGAGGCGATCAGGTCAAGGATTCGAGCGTGCGTCCGAGGATCTCGTCGCGCGTTTGGATAAGTTTATGGTTGGCTTCATAAGCCCGGGTGATGTTCACCAAATCGATCATTTCGCGCAGCGGTTTCACGTTGCTGGCTTCCAAATAGCCCTGTTGCACGTCGGGCTTTTCAACCTCTTGCATGCCCGCGCCGGGCCCCGCCGTGAACACGCCTGCCACGAGCGGAATCATCCGCGAGGGAGCGTCCGGCTGACTTACCGCCAAGGTCGCAATCAAGGTATTACCCTGCTGCACCTTGCCATCGGCAGTGATCGTGGGAGGGCCGCCTTGCGGCAGGAGCTCGATCGGATTGCCATCGGCCGAAAGCAGTTCCAAGCCTTGGCCGCTGACCAAAATGCGCTCAGCATTGATGCTGAATTGGCCCGATCGTGAATAAGCCTTACTCCCATCCGGCATCTGTAGTTCAAAGAAACCGGGGCCCGCTAATGCTAGGTCGAGCTTGCGTTGCGTCGGGTGGTTGTCGCCCGCGGTGAAGGAAATCGCATATCGCGCCTCCGGAAACAGGCCCTGCAGGCTCTCTCCGCGGGTGCCTAGTTGCGACGTATCCGGAAAAGTTTCGCCCCCAGCCACACTATTCATCTGCACCGTGCGGCGCTTGAAACCAGTGATCTGACTCGAGGTGATATTCTCGGTCACCGCGTCCTGCCAGCGCTCAAGCGCACCGAGGGCGGCGGCATTTTGATACATTCCGATATTCATCTGGAATTTCCCTTAGCATACCTAATGCCAGATTCATATGTAACTATATAACAAATAGTTATGAATTCACGATGTGATTTTAACTTTAACCTCTTTCGTGCCGGCAAAAATTGCCTCATCAAATTTCGTCAGTCGTTCGTCGCCCCGTCTGGTCCCAAAGACCAGGATTTGTTACGATCAAAAATCGCTATCTAGCGGCCAACTCGGACCGCGTATTTGCTCAAAATCAGCCCGCCCTGCCCCCCTTGACGCAACGGATTAAAATGTATCTATCTATTTATCTATCCACCCACCGATCGCGTTCCTGTGAGACGCTCCGCTTACGACACGCCGACGTCGTAGAGGCAATCAATCTCGATTACTTCGCCACACGCACAGGTCACTTTTAGCCGAACGATCTTGTCGCCTTCCCGCAGGCATTCAATCGGGAGACCTGGTTGACCGGGGGAAGAACAAACGGACGCGCGACTCTTCAGTCCCTTTCCCAGGGGATGCGATTCGGAAGATTCCATTCCAGGAGGAGAGTCAACGCGGGTGCGGGCGGATAAGAATGATTTCATGAAAAATGGGGTAGCAGATTAAGGGGAGATTCAGGGAGAAAGGGGAGCGGCCGTGGGCGGCAACACGGCCGCAGATGGGCTCGAACGTTTACCCATGCGCAGGCTCAGCGTGACGCGCTGATTGGACTGATCACTCGGCTCGGTCAAAGGCACGGGACGCGTATCCGCATAACCCGTGACTCGATCGATCAGCGTTGCATCCACCGCATAACGCACCAGCGCCCGCCGCGAGGCGTTGGCTCGATCGGCCGACAATTCCCACATGGAATAGTCCCCGGCGGGCAGAACCAAACCTTGCCGGGTATGACCCTCGATCACGACGTTGAAGTCATTGCGGTCGATCAACCAAGCGATACTCTGCATGACAAAGACTCCCCACGGTGTAAGTTCCGCCGAAGTCTCGTCAAATAAGGGGCGCAGCGCCCGATCAAACAACGTGACGCGCAATCCGTCACTCGTCACCTGCACATCGATGGGCTTATCGGCCATCGATTCGTCGAGATTGAGCAATTTATAGAAATCCTTCGCGACCGTATTGAGAAATTGCAGATCAATCGTGGCGGTCGCCGCCGCTGCCGCAGAATTTTCTCCTGCCAGCCCTTCCGCACCTCCGCTTTTAGCCGGCTGTGACGACTCGAAATCAAGCAAACCTGGCTTTGACTCGAACGGCGACTCGAACGGCGATTGAAAATAGCGGGAGGTTGCCAATAACACCTCTTCGTCTTGGGAACAAATCCACAGAACCATGAATAACGCCATCATGGCGGTTACAAAATCGGCATAGGCGACTTTCCAGGCGCCACCGTGGTGAGCTGCTGCTTTTTTACGGGCCATAAATTTAAAACGATATGAAGGCTAGATCTTACCCGGAACGGGGAGCGCTTTGAGCAGAGCTTCCAACTCTTCGCCATCGGGTTGCACAACTTTTTCGAGTGAACGACGAGCGATCTCCACCGCACTCACGGGAGCCAATCCCTTCGCGAAACCCGACACCGAAATCATGATACAACGCAGGTATTGAAGGTCTGCGCTATTATTAAATTTCACCCGAGTGGCGAGCGGATTGACGAATCCGTAGGCCACAAAAATTCCCAACAAAGTACCGGTGAGCGCCGCCGCCACTTTCTGCCCCACCGCCTCCGGACCCTCCGAGATTGAGGCCATCGTGTTAATGATACCCAACACCGCCGCCACAATCCCAATACCTGGCAATGAGTCCCCCACCATTTGCAATAAATGCACCGGGTGCTCGGCCTCTATTTCCTTGGCCTCCAACTCAGCGTTCATCAGCTCCTCCAATTGGTCGGGCTTGATGCGCCCGTCGATAATCGGTCGAATCGAGTTGAGGAGAAACTCGCAGGGATCGGCTCGTTTCAAAAAATCCGGATAGCGCGCAAAAATACTACTTTCATCTGGCGCCGAAACATGTTCCTCCAACGCAATCAGACCATTGCGGCGACCAAGCAGAAACAACTCGTAGACCAATTTGAATAATTCGACGTAATCGTCGCGTTCCACCGGCTTGTCTTTGATCGCTCCCATCACCTTGTGCAGAATCTCCTTCAACAGATGTCCCGGACTGGCGATGATCAATACCCCGGCAGCGACCCCCAGAATGACCACGAACTCCGACACGTGCAGCAATACCACAGGATTGCCTCCGGCGATCATGAAACCGCCAAGAGTCGATAAGAGAACAACAGCTGCGCCAATCAGAATGAGCATAAGAGAGCGGGATTAAGCTTACCGGTCTTGGGCCGTCTGCATGTAGGCACGCAGCGTGAGGATAGCTTTGGAGTGGATCTGGCAAATACGGGACTCGGTGCGGTCAAAGACCGCCGCAATCTCAGCCAATCGCATGTTTTCAAAATAATACATCGCAAGGACACGTCTCTGTATATCGGGCAGTTTCTCGATTCGTTCAGCGACAAGTTTGCGCATTTCGTCCCGTTCCATCGTTTCTTGGATCGATTCCGCCTGTTCATCCGGGATCAAATCATGCAACGAGCCCCCGGCGCTGCCATCTGCTTTACCGACGGCATCGTCAATCGCGACAAACGAAATGGGCTGCACGTCGGTCATCCAACGCTTCATTTCCGTCGGACTTAGCTCCAAGTGAGTCGCCAATTCGGCGTCATCCGGGACTCGACCGTGCTTTTGCTCGAGCTCGGCAATGGCATTCTTGATCCGGCGGGCCTTGGCCCGTGCTCGACGGGGAAACCAGTCCAATCGACGTAATTCATCAAGCACCGCGCCGCGGATACGGGTGGTGGCATAACCGGCAAACGTTTGATGCTGCTCGGGGTTGTAACGACGGACGGCCGCCAACAATCCGGTCACTCCCACACTGTAGAGGTCGTCGGCGTCTACGTGGGCCGGCAGGGTCATTTTGAGACGATCGACCACGTTGCGCACAATCGGCAGGTAGTGTTCAATGAGCTCCTGATTATTCATGCCCCGCGTGTTGCTTTGATAAGCCCGCCACGCCGCGGAAGTCGGCGCCGCAACATCGGCGGGTGCCGCGTCTGAGTCTGGCTTAATCGTCACATCAGCTCCGGTGAGGGTAATGGATTTCATATTTTTTTCAGGCATTAGGGTGAGTTTCGGATGGATGAAGTGGCGCGGCGGGTATCTCGAGCTGGCTCGGCTCTTTTGCCGGTAGGTTTATCGGGATTTTCGGTGGCCGCGGCCGCAATGGCAGCTCGGCGCCGAATGCTAGCGGTCTCAGTCGCAGCCCGATCAACCGCCCCCCAAAACCAGCGCCCCATACAGGCGGTTGCTAGGCACACTAGGGCAGCGTCGCGTAACACCAGATCGGGTTGGCGCCCGGCCCTTAACCCCGCCAGCGTTGCGAGTAAAAATCCCGATGCCCCGAATATCAAAAATACGTATCTCATGCCGCGACCTTTCCTATCCCCGGCACTGTTCGTTCGAGCACGTGGTCCAGGACATCACTCGCTATATCGCCAATCAGGCCGGGGCCCGTGCTGGCAAATAACGGGATCAGTTCACCTTCCCACAAAAACTCCCAAAGATGCCCCCACCGCGGTAATTCATCCAAGTGGGTCAAGACCAGATGGGTCGCCCCAAAGTCTCGGCCCCGCGCGTAAGCCGACCGGAGGACATCGGGAGCGTAAAGCGCGTTAAGCACCAAAATTCGGCCGGCGATGCTTTCGTCATCAAGAAATTTTTTCAGCGCCCGATCGCCCGAAGTATCGGAGGCACTCATGGCGGGTAGATCCACCACTAGAAATTCGCCGGGCGCTTCCGCGCTACCCGCGACGTAGTGCTCAACCGGCACGCCGACGGCTTCCCCAAAGACGTCGAGTAACGGAGCTGGATTAGGCCGATCAAATTCTACTTTCCAAGCGGTGCCCTGCCGGCCTTGGCTAATGGTTTCATGGGCGAGCCACTTGCACAGTGCGGTCGTGCGCCCCACTCCGGCTTGACCAAGAAACGCACAACGGTTGGGCAACGGTGACAGCGATTTACCGGTGGTTTGACGCAAATCCTTACCCAAATCCGCTAATACCCGATGCAGCGGTTGGGCGTTACCGGGAGGCGACCTGCCCTGCCAACGGGCAATCAATTTTTCCGGGAAACCCGCTCGACGCAGCAGGGCAGCTACCTCCGCCGGAGCAGTGGAGTGACCGGTCCGCGCCAAGTGCGCCATCTGGTCGATCGGTGCGGCGGAAGGAGTTTCCTCCCTTGAGTCTGCGACGGGACCGGGCACCGGGGCTTCCACTTCCGGTAACTCTGCCACCACCTCCAAACGCGGCGCGCTAAACCACCGCCGCAAACCGCCTCGCGGTTGGTTCTGAACGGAGAGCACTCGCGCCGTCGGTCCCAGATGGGCTTGAATCGTCGCCACCGCCTCGGTGGCAGAGCTCACCACAAAACGATAAGTCCCGGGCGATACCGATGTGACGGGCGATTGAATGGAAGTAGACATATTAAATGAGATCTAAAAGTTAGGCGACCGCGGGGACCGGGGGCGGCAGCGGTGTGATGGCTGCCGGGCAGGTCACAATGCCAGCGTTCTCCACCTCGGTTGCAGTTGGCAGTTCGTCGAAAGCGAGCACCGTAAGTCTGGGGAACGACGGCTCAAAGAATCGGCGCAGGGGGAGGCGCAGTTCGGCCGAAGCGATCAACACTGCCGGGGTGCCTTCGGTGGCCAGCAGCGCCAGCCCTTGTGAAACTTTTTCCAAGACGTGTCGGCCCAATTCTGGATCGAGCGCGAGAGTCACCTCGGCCCCACCCCGGTGCACGCGACTAGCCAGCAATTGCTCCAAGCGAGGATCGATGGTTAATGCCCTCACCACGCCGGGCCGAGCTTCGAATTCTCCTACAAAATAAAGACCCAAACGGCGGCGCACCAATTCGCTCAGGTCGTCAGGATTCTTGGTCGCCCCTGCAAAGTCAGCGATACATTCCAAAATCACCGGCAGAGCCAATACCGGCACCGACTCGCGTAACAAGTTTTGTAATACTCGTTGGATAATTCCCAGCGTCACTAGATCCGGTAACAGCTCGGCCACCAACGCCGGATGGGCGACCTTGATGTGATCGATCAGTCCCTGCACATCCTGCCGATTAAGTAACAAGTGCGCGGACGTTTTGAGCACTTCGGAAAGATGAGTAATGACGACCGAGGCCGCATCTACCACGGTGTAACCATTGAGTTCGGCGGACTTACGTTCGGTTTCATCGATCCAAACCGCATCCAGATTAAAGACCGGCTCGCGGCAAGGAGTGCCCCGCAGTTCCACCCGGCTACCACTGACATTCATCGCCATCCACCGGCCGGCCAATACCATGCCCCGCCCCACCGCACGACCTCGCAACAGGAAGTGATATTCGTTGGATTCGAGTTCGAGATTATCGCGCACCGAAATCGGCGGCACCACGATGCCCCGATCCCGGGCTAGCGATTTACGCACCCCTGTAATCCGGCCCAACAGATCACCTCCCCGCTTGGCATCGGCCAGCGGAAGCAGGCCGAGACCCACCTCGATGGCAAAAGTGTCTTGATCGATCGCCTGCCGGAACTCTTCCGGGATCGCACCACGGGGGGGCCGGGCGGCGCCGTCTTGGGTGCTCGAGGCATCACCGACTGGAACGCCCGCGGCACCGCCCGGCGCGCGATTCTTCGCCGCCGATTCCGCCCCATACTCATCCTCCTCAGCCGCATCGCCTGCGCCCAATTGATGGCCCACATAGAAAGCAACGCCCCCCAAAACCGCAAAGGGGAGAAAAGGCATGCCGGGGAGTAGCCCAAAGACGCCCATCATGCCGCCGACCACTCGCAGCGCACGGGGATAAGCCAGCAACTGGCGGCCAATCTGCACCCCGAGGTTGCTGCTGCCCGAAGCACGGGTCACCAGCACACCGGCGGCTACTGAGATGATTAGGGCGGGAATCTGAGAGACCAACCCATCACCGATCGACAGGAGGGTGAATTTTTGAGCGGACTCGGCCAGCGAGAGGTCCATCTGTAAAACCCCGATGGCAAAGCCTGCCACGATATTAACCAAAGTGATCAGAATGCCCGCAATCGCCTCGCCGCGGACAAACTTGGAGGCTCCATCCATCGCGCCGTAGAAGTCGGCTTCTTTTTGAACCTTGAGACGTCGGGCCGACGCGACAATTTCGTCGATAATCCCGGCGTTGAGCTCGGCATCAATCGCCATCTGCTTACCGGGTAACGCGTCGAGCGTGAAACGGGCGGTTACCTCTGCGATGCGGCCCGCACCTTTGGTGATGACCACAAAATTAATCAGCACCAAAATGATGAAAACCACGAACCCGACGATGTAGTTCCCCTGAATCACAAAATTACCGAACGATTGGATCACTCCCCCCGCCTCTCCCTTAGTCAGAATCAGCCGGGTCGAACAAATATTGAGCGACAGCCGAAACAGCGTGAACGCCAGCAGGATGGTAGGAAACCCGGAGAACTCGGGCGGATCCTTGACGTAAACGATCACCATCAACACCAGCAGGGAAAATCCGAGGCTCATGGAGAGCAGTAGATCAAGCCCCATGGAGGGAACCGGCACGATGAGCAGCAGCACCGTCACAAACAACATGACCGTAAAGGTCACATCGGCCCTGCGGCTAAACTGCGGACTGAACGTGCCCGTGGCGGTGGGAATGGTGGTGACGGCTGCCATGACTTAAGTCAAAGTCGCGGCCGAAACTCGTCGGGCCGGCAAACAGTGGAAGTAGTAGCGGTAAGTCTTGTAGACAAAGGCCAGAATACCGGCAACGGCTTGGAACATCTCGGTGGGCACCGGCTCCCCCACCTTGCCCGCGGCATAAAGCATGCGGGCGACGGGACGGTTCTCCACCATCGGCACTTCGTGCGCGGCGGCGATTGCCTTGATTCGGCGAGCCATGGCGTTTTCGCCTTTGGCCAATACCACCGGGGCCTGATCCTTGCCGCGCTCGTATTTGAGGGCGATCGCGTAGTGCGTGGGATTGGTGATGACCACATCCGCGAAAGGCACCGCTTCGAGCATTTGACGTTGCAGCAGGCGACGCGCCATGCGGCGCAACGCCAATTTAACCTGAGCACTCCCCTCCGCTTGCTTCCGCTCATCCTTAACCTCCTCGCGGGTCATTTTCTGATCGCTGTGCGTCTTGTGAAGTTCGTAGGCATAACTGATCGCCGTCAGAACTCCCATAATGAGGAACATGCGCACGAGCAGCATTAGCGCCCCTTCCTTGATGAAAGTGCCCAGATAAGAGGCCTCAACCGGCGTGGTAAAAATGGGATCGCCGAGCAACTGACGAGCGGCAGTCCAGACGCAGAGTCCCACCGCCAGCATTTTCATAAAATCAACTGCGGCTTGAACTAAGGCACGCTGCGAAACGATCCGCTTAAATCCAGCGATGGGGTTGAGCTTCTCCGGCTTAAACCCGATGGTATCGGGCGTGAGCTTGAAGCCGCTCTGCAACCCGCCGGAAAGCAATGTTCCCACCACGGTGGCAAACGCCACCGGCGCCAGCACGATCAGTATCACTTTTCCCGCCCCCCACAAGGGCAACGGAATCACCGCAGAATCATACCTCACCGCGTGCAGGTTGGAAAACACCAGAGCTGCAAAATCCGACACTTCCTGGGCACCGCTCTCGGCGCTCATCGCGATCACCGCGCACGCCGCCAAGAGGGAAAACGTGACCCCCATGTCGGCCGACTTGGCGAACTCGCCGCGGTTGTGCGACTCCGATAATTTCTTATCAGTAGGCTCCTCGGTTTTTTGACTTTTATCTTCGTCCGCCATGAGATTCTAATTCCTGATAGCGGCGATGATGCCAACCTGAGCGGTGATTTTGTTAGCGGCTTATTACTAATTACTTAAAATTTTACTTTTTATCTTAAGTTCACTAAAACTGCCCTTATGCCTACCCCGATAAAAGGGCGGTAAAATTTGCCGCCTCCCCACCCCCGCGCCTCGAACCTTCCGTTAGGAGCGGTCCGCCACCAACTCGAGCATGCGCCACGGCATGGTCTCAAATGCCATCGCCATATAGCGGGCCAAAAGCGTTCCGCCCCCGGCCAACAGCAGAAAACCGAGCATGGACCGCAGCGCATAACTAAGGATAAAAACATTCATCTTGGGCACCGCCCGCCCGAGCACCGAAAATCCTAGGGTGATGATGAAATTCAGCGCAATAAAAGGGGCTGCGATCCGCAGCGCGACCTCGATGAGTTCCACCACCGCCGTCACTAACGTTTCCGAGGCTCCGGGAGCGAGGGCTCCCGCCCCTGGCGCCGCAATCTCATAGCTGCGCGCAAATGCCGCCAGGACCCCTTCGTGGGCCCCTAACGCAAAAAATAGTAATCCGGTAAACATCCCGATGAAAGCGGGCAACGGCTCCTGGGAGGGAGTCGGCACATCAAATCCCGGTGCTGCCACGATACCCACCTCGTTGGCAATTAAACGTCCGGCCAAGTCTGCCGTGCCGAGCACTGCCCGGCAGACAAACCCCATCGCCAGGCCGAGCAACAATTCGTGCACCGCCGCCACGCCCAAGGACGGAAGATCACTGATCGAAGTCGACATCACTGGAGAAACCGCCGCCATCATTCCGCCCCACAACAAAGCCAACGCGGCTCGCCACGTGCGTGGTAATCCTCGCCCCCCTGGTAAGGGCAACGCCATGACCACTCCAATCGCCCGGAGCGAACAAAGCACTATGACCAATATGTTATCCCACGGCATAGCGTGCCTCCCTAGCGGCCCATGCTGCCCATTCTCGTCAGGGTTTGCACGGTGAACTCCGTCATCGTGCGCAACAACCAAGGAGACAGCACCAGTACCAACACCGCAAAAGCGATGAGCTTGGGCACAAACGTCAGCGTCTGTTCTTGGATACTCGTGATGGATTGCACCAAACTTGTGACCAGACCCACCACCAGAATCGCTCCGAGAAACGGGGTCATGACGTAGAGCGCGAACATGATTAGCGTCTTAAACAGGTCTATGGCTGCTTCGGCGTTCATATTTGAAAGCTCGCCACCAAACTTTGCACCACGAGGTGCCAACCGTCGACGAGCACGAATAAAAGCAATTTGAACGGCAGCGATACAATCGCCGGCGGCATCATCATCATTCCCAGTGACATTAGCACCGACGAAACCAGCAGATCCACCACCAGAAACGGAAGAAACAGCAGAAAGCCCATTTGAAACGCCGTCTGTAATTCACTGATCACAAAAGCCGGCACGATCACTCGCAGGGGGAGATCTTCCAATCGCGTGGGCGCAAAACGCCCTAACTCAAGAAAGAATTCCAAGTCCTGCGTCCGCGTCTGCTTGATCATGAATTCACGCAGCGGAGCCGACGCCGCTTCCAGCGCCGAGTTGGTGTCGAGTTGCCCGTCAAAATAGGGTTTAAGCCCTTCGTTATAGGAACGGTCGAGCACTGGCCCCATGATGAAAAGAGTCAGGAAAAGTGAGAGTCCGATAACGATCTGATTGGCCGGAGCACTGGGCACCCCCAAGGCCGTGCGAGTAAAACCTAACACAATCACAATCCGCGTGAAACACGTCATCAACATAAGCATCGACGGGGCGAGGCTGAGCAGCGTCATCACGATCACGATCTGCATGCCCACGCTCACTTGCGCCGGGTCCGCTCCGCCTTCCAGGTTCACCGAAAGCGCCCAAGGTTCGTCGGCGGCAGCCGGTGCCGCCGGGCCGGGAACCGTCTGCGCGCCGAGACCGGTGGCCCATCCCAAACAAATTATTCCCCATAATAATCGCCACACCACCGTGCACCGCACGGGACGCCCAGCGTTCGGAAAATCGTAATTAATCGTGGGAGTCATCCGTCGGGTCGGGCGCTCGGTCGAGTTCCGCGAGAGGGTTAATTTGGCCTGATGTTACACCTAATAAAAATCGACGGCCATCACAGCCTGCGACGACCAGAAATTGTCGATTGCCCAGGGAACGGGATTGCTCGACGAGCAGTCCATTTGCTTGCCCCAAGGGCCCTTGGCTCGCTCGGTGCCGCTGCCACCACCAGAAGCCGGCGGCTCCAAATCCAACGAGGATCGCAAACACCCATCCGCTGCGGGAAGCGGCGGATGGAACGACCAAGGACTCACCTTGAGGCGGCGCTGAACTTGAGGGATAAATTAGGGTGTCATCCGCCCGCTCGGCCGGACTCGATTCCGTTGTTTCCTGCGCAATCATCGGCTGCGTCGTCTCCAAAACGACGCAGCCGACTACCGTTAGCAGCCAGCGAATAACGCTGGAAAAGGATAGGGCGTAAGTGTTCATGAATCGGAGCCGATAAGTTCGGTGATTTTGATCCCAAAACTTTCGTCCACCACGACCACTTCGCCGTAAGCGACTAGCTTGTCGTTGACGTAGAGTCCCACCGGCTCACTGGCTCGGTGATCGAGCTGCACGACGGCGCCAGCCCCGAGCGCCAGCACCTCGCTCATCGGCACCTCAGATGAGCCGAGCACTACGGTGACTTTCACCTTCACGTCCAACACAAGATTAAGAGTAGAATTATTCATGAGAATCTAATGCGGGAACCACCAATTTTTCGGGAGCCAGTTTGCGGGTGATTTTTACGGCGACGCGATCGCCTTCGAGCCCGACGGTGCCTTCAAATTTCGCGCAGCCATTGAGTAAAATCGTGGTGCGATCAATCGCGTCAATCGGCAGTTCAATGACATCCCCGACGCGCAGAGCCGTGATCTCTCGCAACTGGATTTTCGGCAAATTCCATTCCGCCTGTACGGGCACTTTCACGTGTTCATAGATGGGTTTCCACAAGGCCGGCTGGGGTTGCGCCGCGGGCTTGGATTCTTTTTGGCGCCGCGAGTGCAGTGCCTTCACCAGCGGTTCAATCATGTAATAAGGCAAGCCGATCTCAATCGGTTCGGAGCAATCTCCAAAACTACATTCTACCGACAAGACCAGCATCACGGCATCGCGCGGTGAGGTCTGCAAAAACCGTCCGTTGTTCTCGTGCCCAATAATCGAGGGATGCAGTTCTTGTTCATCCCGCCATTGGCTGCACCACTCTTCCAGGATCACTTTAAGCACATCCTCCAGCAGCGCGACTTCGATCTCCGTCAGATACCGTTCCGATTGAACCGCGTGTCCTTTGCCACCCAACAGACGATCCACAAATGTGATCGCCAGACGTGGGTTGATGTCGAGCACTCCCACTCCCACTAAGGGGTCCACCTTGAATAAACACAGATGGGTCGGACTGGGGAGCCCTTCTGAAAATTTCTCAAATGTCTGCGTCTGCAAACGCGACATCTTCATCACACAATCCATCCGCAACATGAGCGATAGGCGCGCGGACAAATACCGGATAAACTCCTCGTGCAGAATGCGCAGTCGGCGCAATTCAATCTCCGTCAGGAAGGCAGGATTCCGAAAATCATAAACCTCAACTCGACCGAGATCATCTTTGCTTCCCCGCCGCCCATCGGCACGCAGCAGATTCGGCGAATCTTCGTCTTTCGTCAACGCCAGTAGCTTATCGATCTCATTTTGATCGAGTAGACTAGCCTCCTCCGGCGATATGTTTTGAGCCTCAGACATCAGAACTATTGAACGACGAAATCAGAGAAGTAGAGGTTCTCCGCGACTTTGCCGCCAAAGACCTGATTGTAGGCATCCACCAATCGCTCGCGGATGATGTTCTTGGAGCCGGGTTCTTCTAGGTCGGCGAGCGTTAATCCGGATAATACCGCGAGAGTGACATCGCCAATCTGGGGACGAGCCGCATCAAATTTTGCAATCAATTCGGGATGTTTTCCCGTGATTAGAAAGCTGGTCTTGAGGTAGCGGGTCCCCATCGTTCCAGCCAGATTGACGACTATATTTTCGATCCGATACCCTTTGGAGGTTTCGGTTTCGGTTTCTTCGCCATCCGTTCCCTCAACTTCATCGTGACCGGCCGCGGGCGCCTCGTCATGGGTTTCGCCACTTTGCAAACTCGCCTGAAGTTTGGGCAGCAAGACAAAGTGTGCCACTGACCACGTCAGCACCGGGGAGAGGATGATCGCCACCAACGCCGGTATCCAAGAAGCCTTGGCGGAGGCCACCGAGGGAATCGGCGTGGCGTCACTCTCTTCGTCAGGAGTTGTTTTAATAGCCATGGGGAAATGAAGGAGCGAGACCGAGCTTAACGCTTGAGGTTGACGATTTCCTCCAACACGGAGTCGGAGATGGTGACGATGCGCGAGCTGGCCTGGAAGCTACGTTGCGCGGTGATCATATCGGCGAATTGCTCGGTGAGATCGACGTTGGAAAGTTCGAGTGTGCCGGACTCGATCGAGCCGAGACCGGCCCCTCCCGGTTTATTGTTGGTCGCACTCAGCGCGAGGCCTCCAAGAGGACCCGCGGCGATGAGACCAGCGAAAAGATTATCCCCCACCCGGTTCAATGCGGAAGGATCACTGTAGTTCTGTAACAGCAGTTGATTAGTCGTCGCGGAGGTGCCGTCAGAATAGAATTCAACCAGGTTCCCTTGCCGATCGATTGAGAAGGACTGCAACTGCTCGCCGTTCGGGGGAGTGCCCAAACCAATATCACCTACGGCCGAGGGGGCCGTGCCGGCACTGCCTCCCGTGAGACCCTGCACCCGGTAGCCTTTGTTGGTGACTAGGAAGCCTTGATCATTGATGCGAAAGTCGCCAGCCCGGGTCGCAAATTCAGCGCCATCCACGGTGTTGGTGACTCGAAAAAATCCTCCGCCCGAAACACCTAGATCCGTGGTTACCCCGGTCGTGGTGAGTGCGCCTTGAGTGAAGCGAGCCTTGATCGAGGAAAGTTGCACCCCGGTGCCCACTTGCACGGCTGATTGATTGGATCCGCTCGCGCCCGACGGCGAGGAACCGAGGAGCGTATTGCTGAAGCTCTCGGAAAAATTAGCCTTAGACCCTTTGAAGCCAGTCGTGTTAACATTGGCCACGTTGTTGCCGATGACCTCAAGGCCTTTGGTGAAACTGCGAAGGGCGCTGACGCCAGAAGTAAGAGTGCCGATAAGTGACATAATAAAATGGAGATTAGGGTTGGGTCGGGAGTTTAGATTCGGAAGCTGGTGGCGCGACGCGCACGACGGCAGAGATCGGCACGAAGGTGCCATTCAGATCAAGCAGAGTGTCCCCATCGCGCGGTTCGACTGCCGTGACCGTGCCGGTATTCAGCGTTCCGTCGGTGTCTTCAAAAGTGATTTCGCGGCCGATGAATGAGTTCGCGACTTGAAAGCGCGCATCACTGCGCATGCCCGACATGTCGTTGGCCAACTTGGTGGACTGCTCCAAGGAACTGAACTGAGCCATCTGGGCGATAAAGTCGGTGCTATCGACCGGCTTGGTCGGATCTTGCTGCGCGAGTTGAACGCTGAGCAGTTGTAGGAAATCCTGTTGATCGAGGTTCTGCTTCGGCACGCGATCGGCGGTGACTCCTGGTGAGCCGAGTAGGTTGGACTGTGACGTGGGAGCAATCATGATTAGGCAAAAACTCGAAGGCCCGGTAATATCGCCGAACGGGGGTTCACGGGGTCATCGGACTTCTCGGTCACCCCAGAGTTCGAGGGGGTGGCGAATTTCGATCGCGACGCAAAATGTAGAGAAGATTCCTCTCGCTCGGACCCGCCATGTGAAGACGTTTGTTCGTGCTGAGGAGAGGAGGAAAAATTGGTGCCAGAATCCATGGTAACCCCAGCGGTGACGGTCGTAGTCTGCGCCAATGCCACCACCGGGGGGGCAAATACGGGATCAACCCACTTCACGGCGTTGGATGCGCGTTGCGCGGCGACGAAGGTGGGCCAGGCCGCCGCGAGTGATTCACGCAAGGCGGGATGGTCGGTTTGAAACGAAGCTCGCACTTGGCCCTCGTTCATCGTGAGCCGAACGGAAAGTTGTTGGCCGGATTCAAGATCGATTTTCAAATCCACCTGCTTTCCTTTTTGGGCGGTCAGCTGCGCGGTGGCTGAATCGATTCTTTCAATCATTCGCACCGTATCCAGTCGGGTGACGGGAGTCGTATCGGTCACCGGCCCGGCGAATAAAGTCGGAGGGGGAGATTGAACGGTCGAAGACATGTTGTCGCTAGGGAAAGCTGGATTGATGCCAACTGCCGGAGTGCGATTCTTAACACTCTGATTATCATTGTCTTGCATGTTGATTTTTTCGCTCACCGTAGCCTCAAACCTCATCTCCCTCTCGGCGGATTGTATGCCGGCAAATTTTGCCGCTACCTTCAGCGAAGCCGGAAGCCGGACCGAGTTTTGGCTCTTATTATCACGGGGCAAATGGGATTCTCCTGACGGTGAGGTCATGAGATCGCCCCGCGCTTCGCGCGACTTGGCCGGGGCGAACTCGAACGGCGCCGATTCAGTTGCGACCGGCGAGCGATGATTCACTCCACGCGATTCGCGGTTATCTGGAGCCAGATTCACCGTTGAAATCTCCGGTCTCAAACTCGACTTAGGTTCCGATTGAGTATCGGAACGAATAAACGATCCCAGTGCAGACGAAGCATCGGACGCTGGTGATCGGTTGGACGAAGGTGGCAATTGGGTGCCATTAAATGCCTCCCCCGCTGCCAAATTGAGCGTCGGCTTCGACGAGGTATCTCTTTCTGAAATTGGGTGAGCCGGAAATGGAGTCGGCCGTATTTTGGGCTCGCTCGTTAACGCCATCACTTGGGTTTCACCGGAGAAATTCGGATCACGGTCAGGAGCAACTGAGCTCGTTTCTCTCGGAGATCGGAACGTCGGTATTTCCGGTTCATTTGTGGCCGCGATGACTGCTCCCTCCCTCATCGGAAAAGAATCACTCTGATCCAAAATTGCCTTCGATTCCGTTGGAAGTTGAGCTGCCGACATGAGCGGTGATCTCACCGGGGCCGCCGTGGGAGTTGGAATTTGTGATCCGGCCGGGGCTCCTTTTGCCGGGCTAAGAATGCCAGTTTTCGCGACGAGAGACGGCAATCCTGTTCTAGTTCCCTCCCGGTCGGACCGAGTCTCGAGTTTTCCGGTTGGAAAATTCTGGGGGCCTTTTTCAAGCCCAGATCTCCCGACGGGGATTGATTCAGATCCGTCCTCAACCGGCACGATGATAGGATTCGCCGCAATGTGGGGCGGGCGTTTTGCAGCCTGAATCGGTCGACTAAGCGTTGACTGCTTGCGCAAAAGGTTGAAATCGCCCGCTAGATTGCGTTCAGCGGCATCCTCTGTGAGTTCCGATTCAGTATTATCCGCTGGCGAAAATTCTCCCTGCTGAGGCCTCACCAGCAGTTTCACTGGGCTTATCTGGACGGGAGCGACTGAAGGGGAGGACTGCGGCTTCAACCAACTGGAAAATGACTCCGCAGCCTCCTCCCGCCCTGCGTTCGGCTCGTTTTGCGGCAGCTTTAATGAGGCCTGCGGATCAGGCCCGACGGAAGATCTCGTCGCATTGGAGGCGACGGCGAGTGAGGGGCGGAGCGACGAGGGCGAAAATGAAAAGATCAAATGACAAGGCCATCATGGCAAAAATTGCCGCGCCATCCGTGGCGTCGGAGAGAGAGGTTAAGGAATGAAAATCAGGAAAATTCAACGGGCACCAGTAGGCGGAGGCGCTGAGAGAGTGCGGCGGCACGCTTTACGCGCAGCTCGTTGCCCTCGCCGTCACGACTCAGTTCTTCTAGAATTTTGGATGCGGCTTCCGGTTTCATTAAGGAAAGCAGTTTCGCCACCGTGATGTCGTCCATTTGGTCGAAGATCGCCACCGCCGCTCGCGGGGTAAGCAAACTGTAGGTCGAAGCCAATGATTTTAGGTTGCGCACCTCTTGGCTCTGGACGGCCACAATCTGATCGTTGATCTGTTCCTGCAGCACCGAGACTTGGCGTCGCGTGGTTTCAATTTCGGCGCGTTCCTGATCAAGCTGAGCCTCACGTTCATTGAGCTCGCTCTCCCACTTAACGAGGCGAGTGCGATGATCTTTCACCTCGCGAGAGAGGTTCTCCAATTCCACGGTCCAAAAATCCCAAGGCTCAGCCGGCCGCGATGCTTCTATATTCGCCAGATGTTGCTCCTGCAGGTCAGCGGCCAGAATCTGGCCAGCTTGCCAAAACCAGCCCAATCCCGTGCCCACACCCGTGAGTAAAGAAAGTAAAACGACGGCAACGGGGGACTTGAGTTTATTCATGATCGGCGGAGGTCGCGCGCGGCAGCGATGCTGGCGAATTCATCGAGTTCATTTTGCTCAGCCCGCAAGGTAGCGACGTGATGGAGACTGCGATCCCGCTCGGCCAATTTTTCGATTACCTGCAGCGAACGTCGTAATTCCAACCACTTGTCGTGGGCTGTATTGTGGGTGGAGGCGGCATCCTCTCGCACCGTGATGAGCCGGGAGATTTCGGCTTGAGCATTGGCGAAAACCGCACTTCCTGCCACTTGCTCGGCAGGACGAAATCGCTCGAGCCGGCTGGCGGCAAATGAGGCACTAAGTCGGGCAGCGTTAGCTTCGGCGCACTTTACGGCTTCTTGAGCACGCCCCCACATCTCGGTCGCGACGGCAAACGCCTCCCGACTGCGTTGTTCGCGTAGCGCCCGCAGGCTGCGCACCGATTCTAATCTGAAGCAAAAGCGTTTCATGCCGTGAGAATTTGACGTAAGCGGTCAAACGCTTCGTGACGTGGAGTGATTTCGGCGACATCCTGCTGCACATAGTCGCGAAGAGTTTCGTGTAGCGAAACCGCCCGATCCAGCCGAGCATTGCCGCCGGGTTGATAGGCTCCCACCGTGATGAGGTCTTCGTTGCGGCGGTAGAGCGCAAATTGGTTACGCGCATCGGCGGCGAGTTGCAATTCATCGGCCTCGCAAAGGTCACGACCAAGCCGACTGACACTCTCCAGAATATCAATGGCCGGATAATGGTTGGCGTGGGCCAAAGTGCGCGACAGCACGACGTGACCGTCCAAAATACCGCGCACGGCATCGGCCACGGGTTCGTTCATATCATCTCCCTCAACTAAAACGGTGTAGATGGCGGTGATCGAACCGCGCTCCCCTGCCCCCGAGCGTTCGAGGAGACGCGGTAACATCGCGAAGACGGATGGAGTGTATCCCCGAGTCGCTGGGGGCTCTCCCACCGCTAATCCAATTTCTCGCTGAGCCATGGCATAGCGGGTGACCGAGTCAACGAGCAGTAATACCTTGAGTCCTTGGTCGCGGTAACCTTCGGCGATGGCTGTGGCGGTCGTGGCCGCGCGCAGTCGCAACGGCGCGGCAGTGTCACTGGTGGCGACCACCACCACGGCCCGTTTCATTCCCTCCGGGCCGAGGTCTTTCTCCAAAAATTCTCGAACTTCCCGACCACGTTCTCCGACCAAACCGATGACCACCACATCGGCGGTAGCGGCGCGTGCGACCATGCCTAACAAAGTCGACTTACCCACCCCTGATCCGGCAAACAAACCAATTCGTTGGCCATACCCCATCGGCGTAAAAACATCAATCGCGCGTACTCCGGTCGACAAGGTTTCGCGAATACGCTCCCGTCGAAGGGGATGAGGTGGCTTTGCCGCCGTCCCAGAACTGCGATGTTGGAGCACTGGACCAAGCCCGTCAAAAGGACGGCCCAACGCATCCAGCACACGACCGAGCAACGCCGGTCCCGCCACCGGCACCGAAGCATGATCCCACGCCGCCACGAGACATCCAGGATGTAATCCGGTGGTATCCCCCAAGGGCATCAACAACACCCGTTCCGCACGAAATCCCACCACCTCGGCCAATAATTCGAAATCGCCTCGCTCAGAACTTAACCGGCACAACTCACCTAATCCTACGTTGGGTCCGTCGGATTCAATTACGAGTCCCGTCACGGCCACCACCCGTCCATGCCGTCCCGCTGCTGGAGTCCGTTTTATCTGGAGATGGAGCGTTTCCACAAAATCTGTGATGCTGGGATTCATGCGGAAACGAGTTCGCGGCGCAGGCCTTCAAGTTTTTCGGAGCCTCGGGCGTCTGCGACGCCAAATCGGCTGCGCACCATGCAATCGCCGGGCACTAGGGTATCGTCGACGGTCACCCGTAATTTGGGGAAGTGTGTCGCCCAACCCGGCTCAAGATTTTCGAGAATTTTCACGTCACGGGTTCCGACCACAAGTTCCAATCCGGTGCGCTCGGGATAGAGCGTTTCCAACGCATCGCGACAAATCCGTTCAACGAGCTCCGGGGGCGGTTCAAATCCCGCCAAGAGACGAGCGCCAAGTTCGATGGTGAGCAGGGGTAATGCTGCTTTGACTTGAGCGCAAAGGTCTTCCTGCGCCCTTTCAAGCCGGCCCAAAATACCTTCCTGCAAGGACCGTACCTGCGAGCGCAAATCGACCACTTGTTGATCGGAAAAGGCCCGCGCCGCAGCTTCACCTTCGTGGTAGCCTTTGGCGCGAGCGGCGACGAGTTCCGCTGGGGTGTGGGCGCGCGCTGCGTCATGCGTGAATTGCACTGCGGCCAACGGGCGATCAAACGCGAGAATGTGGTGTTGCACGGCCATGAAAGTGGGCCGCTCAGGCGACCATGGTGGATTCCGAATCATCGAGTGAAATGGTGCCTTCTTCTTCGAGCCGACGAACGACTTGAATGATGCTATCTTGAGCAACTTCGACATCGCTCAAACGCACGGGACCGAGCATCGAAATTTCGTCCTGTAGCGCCTCGGCGGCGCGCTTAGATAACGCGGAGAATATACTCTCCCGCAACGGTTCGGTGGCAGACTTCATCCCCACCGCCAAGTGAGCGGAATCGACCTCGCGCAACACCAGTTGAAGATTGCTGGCTTCCAGACGACGAATATCCTCGAAGCTGAACATCTTGCGCCGCACCGCAGACCCAAGAGTCGCGTTGCGTTCCTCGATGGATGTGAGCAAATTCTTGGACGTTTCCTTGTCGAGATTGTTGAGGAGGTCGGCCACCGCGCGCACGCCGCCGCTGGCGAAATAAGTCGGATTGCCAGCGCCCGAGATATGACGCGTGAGGCTGCGCACAATTTTTGCCACCAAATCACGGGGGGTGCTTTCAATGGTGCCCAGACGTTCGAGCACGTTATCCCGTAATTCGTTCGGCAATAATAGAAATACTTCACCCGATTTCGCGGCGCTCAAGTGCGAGAGCAAATAGGCGATCGTCTGCGGCTGCTCATTCTTGAGCAGATTAAAGATCTGACGACCTTCCATTTCGGACAGACCTTCCATCACCTCCGAAGAGGTTGTGGTTGGCTCCGCCCCCACCCGGCTGAGCATGAGGTCGGCCTTGTACTCACCCCGGGCGAGCGAAAGCGTTTTGCGGGCAAAATTGATTCCACCCAAGGTGCACTGCACACTCTCGCCGATGACCGGGCCAAACTCTGCCAACGCGGCCTGGCGGGCGGCTTCCGGCACCACGGCGATTTGCCCCATTTCGCGACACACGGTTTCGATTTCCGTGTCGTCAAAGTGTCCCAGCACTTCGGCGGCGGCCTCAGGACCGACCACAATTAGAAAGACCGCCAATTTTTGCATTCGAGAGAGCTGGGGGTAATCGAGTTTAGCCATGACGTCAGTTCTTGCGGTCCGAGACCCAGTCGCGCAGCGCCGTTCCCACGTTAGCGGGTTTTTGGCGAATGAGTGCGTTGAGCAATTCGGGGGTGAGTTCGGAAGCGTTGGCGGATCGACTCCCAGCCGCATCGGCATCGGCCAATATTCGGTCGACCGGCAACGGCTCAGGACGTTGCTTGCCCAGCAAGCGGAAGAAAATTAACAGGGCGATGATCGCAATCACCACCGAAACATAACGTAACGCGACTTCGACCCATGACTGGATGCGAGTCTGTTGCTGCATCTCGACAATGCCTTGGTCGACGGAATCCGTCCGAAAGGGCATCTCCTGCAAGCTCACCAATTCGGTCACATTCCGGCCATCCGTGGACACTAATCCCAGAGCGTTCACCACGATGCGGCGTAAGGCATCAATCTCTTCCGTCGTGCGAGGCAATGCCGGGGTGCCGTCTTCGGCGGGAGGCCGAGCGGCCACGAAAACCGACGCCGTGAGAGAACGGATTCTGCCGGGGTTGCGGGTGATGTTGGAGATGACCCGGTTGATCTCGTAATTAAAGGTTTGGTTCGTGTGATTCTGAGCATTGGTGACCGTGGGCAGGAGATCGCTTGAATCTGGTTTATCAGGCGTATTACCCGAAGCGCCCACCACTCCGCCTCGACGGGCTTCACTGGTATTGGTATCTTCCTGCGTGCGCACTTCCGACCGCACGACGGCACTGTCGGGATCATATTTTTCTTCGGTGCTGCTCACCGACTCTGCATCGATATCGGCAGAGACTCGCACGATGGATTGGCCGGCGCCCAATACGGGCATGAGCATATCCTCCACCTTTTTGGCGAGGTATTCTTCCACTTGTTGCCGATAGCGAATAAAACTGGAAGCGCTGCCCAACAGGGGGTCTTCGGCCAAGTCGGCCGAGAGCACTTTACCACGTTGGTCCACGACCGCGACTTGATCGGGCATCAGTCCCTGCACGGCGTTCGCCACGAGATGGCGGATGGAATTGACCGCTTGGCTTTCGATCGTAGTGCGATCCCGTTCGATGAAAACGGAAGCGGTCGGCTTCATCGCCTGGCTCGTGAGCAATAGACGACTCTCCGGCTGCACAATCAGCACCCGAGCGTGTTGCACGCCGTCGAGTTGTGATATTGTCCGGGCAAGCTCCCCCTGTAACGCACGATTGTAATTTGTGCGTTGCACAAAGTCGCTGAGGCCAAACTGACCTCGATCAAAAATTTCAAAGCCAACGCCATCGCCGGCGGGCAATCCTTTGCCCGCTAATTCCATCCTCAGGGCATGAACCCGATCGGCAGGCACATAGACTGACTGCCCCCCGGCGCCCAATTGGTGGGGCGTGTTACGCTCCTGCAACATTGCCACGATGCTTGAAGTGTCTTTTTCAGACAGCCGACCGTAGAGAAGCTGAAAATCCGGACGGCTCGACCACATCAAGAGTGCAATCACGCCTCCTGTCACGGCGACCGCAGAGACGATCAGCGAGACGCGTTGATTGAGACCGAGTTGGCTCCACAGATTAACGAGCGAGTTAGCAAAGTCTTTCATATAAATGGGGGAAGGATCTGCCAAGGGTTAGACCGGCATCCGCATCAACTCTTGGTAAGACTGGACGACTTTGTTGCGCACTTCCACCATCAGGCTGAACGACAGCGAAGCTTCCTGCATCGCGATGACGCTCTGGTGTAGATTCGGGTTGTTGCCTAACAGGACCTCTTTGGTGATCGCAGCCGCTTCGGCTTGCCGGGTTTCGACACTCGAAATCGCCTGATCAAACATTGCCGCGAACGGCTTGTTTGCCCCCGGCGTGATTTCACGCGAAGGCGACGGCAGAGATGGCGTCAGCGCCGGTGCACCGGGTGCTAAACCGGGAGTAGAAATAGGAGGAAGAGAGCCAATGATCGTCACGAGAGAGCAGTTTGATGAGTAAGTTTAGCGACCGATCTGTAGGGTTTTGAGCGCCATCTGACGAGCGTTCTTGGCCACCGACAGATTCGCTTCGTAAGCACGAGATGCCGTGATAAGATCGACCATCTCCATGGAGAGGTTGACGTTGGGCATGGTGACCATGCCTTCCTCGTCAGCATCAGGATGTCCGGGGTCGTTGATCCGTTGACCCGGAGTTTTGTCGATCTGGATCTGCGCAACTCGCACCGTGCTGAGTCCAACCGTTCCCGAGCTCGCGCCCAGCAGCTCGGCTTCGAAGCTGACGGTGCGGCGCTGATACGCTTTCCCGTCGGGGCCCCGGGTCGTATGGGCGTTGGCAATATTCTGAGCAATAATATCGAGACGGGTGCGCTGGGCCGAAAGTGCCCCGGTAGTCGCGGCGATTCCAGAAATGAGTTCCATGTGGCAGTTGGGGACTGAAGTTGAAGAAAGTTAATGCGATCAGAGCACGCGACCCGTGATAGCCATTTTCAGGCCCTTGATGTGACGACCCACCATTTCGGTCAGAAATTCGAAATCAACCTGGTTGCGACTCATGGCGAGCAGCTCAGATTCAAGTTCCACGCTGTTGCCGTCGGCCCGAATCGAGCGCACGCTAGAATCTTCACTCACGCGGGGCTGCATCGAGCGCACCATGGCAAGATCTGCTTTGCCCGCCTTGGTGAATTCAGCCCGTAAAGTTCGTCCGAAATCAGCGGAGACATCCAATCGTCGAAATCCAGGGGTTTCCACGTTGGCGATGTTCGTGGCGATGGCTTGTTGCCGGGTAATCGCACCATCGAGAAGTTTCTGGGAAAGGTGAAAATTCGCGGAATTGGATATCGACTCGATCATGTTGACCAAGCCCTAGCAAACCCGATGCCATCGAATTACCATAAACTATTACTTGTTATTAGTGAGAGGTATAAAATTTTTAATTTAGCCAATCACGCAATAATCAGTTGCCGCCTTGAACCCTCCGGCAATTTTTGCCGCCCCTCCGGAATCCCTGCCGCCCATCTCTGACCGAGGGTGAGGTAAACAATGTGGGAAAGAGTCCCTCTCCTATTCATTTTTCAGCAGAGGTGCCGATATCACTCAAGATTCTGTATGCGAAAAGACGACTATAAGTTCATTTGGGAAACCGTTTATAGGCATCGTGATAAAAATCACGGGGCGGACAAAACTGAACCTGTATCTGCTCGCTTAGTTAAACGAGTCCGGACTACCGGCCTCGTTTCGAAAACAGAATACGGTAATTTCCTGCGAGGTCCCGATGCGGCTGGGGAGATCGAATATCCGTCCGCTGTTATCTCGAACAAGCGCTCCTATTGCTTTCTCGAGCAAAGCTACTTCGCAGTCATGAGGCACATTATCCTGCCGGATCTTTTACGCCGACGTAAGGAATCGAACTGGTCTCGATGGCGCATCTGGAGCGCCGCCCCTCCCTGCGGGGAGAAGCCTTGTTCCTTAGCCATCGATCCCGCAATAATTTTTCCCGCCCAGTCCATCCACTTGAGAGGTGAAATCGGAGCGACCTACATTTTTCCTTGGACTCTGCGAAAGGAGGTTGCCGGCGTCTATCCCTCCGAGGCTATGCGACAAATCCCCCCCCGTGCGTTGGTTCGTCACTACCCCCAAATGGTTTACCGTGATCTAGACGCATTCCCACTCTTCAAATCTTCCATCCGACACCCGATCAAGTTTCTCGGGCAGCCACCTCCCGGTGAGGAACAATTTCACGTAATCTTCTGTCGGTATCTGATGATTCTCTTTGATTGGGCTACCAAAAGTCGCCTACTAACCTACCTGAAGGACCATCTGGTTCCAAGGGCTATCTCCTTTATCGGGCATTCTGAAAGTCCCGCCGGAGTTAACCACGGGCCAACTGTGCGTCCGGCGATCCATTTAGCTTAACTCACCCATGCTGCCCTTCGCTTCCTCCAGTCCCATTTGCGTCCTCGTGGCGGACGATCCTTCGATCCTTCGAAGCGTGGTGAGCGATACCCTTTATGCCGAACCCAATATCGAGGTGGGCGGTCAAGCGACTGACCCGCGTCCTGCCCGTGGTCAGATCAAGGCGGGTTCACCCGATGTCATCACACTCGATGTCAAAAGGCCTTGCATGGGCGGACTCTCCCTCCTGCGCCTTTTGATGCAGTATTTTTCCTTGCCTGTGACCGTGATGAACTCCGCGACGGCCACTGTCTCCGGTTCCGCGCTCGATGCGCTCCGACTGAGCGCCTCGACTGGAGGCACGGAGGCGCTGGGTGAAGTGCTCACCCACCTCCCCGACGGACTGCCTCCTACCGTGTTCGTGCAATATATTCCCGCGGCGGTTTCCCCAGCGTTCGCCGATCGGCTTGATCCCCGCCGCGTCGTTAATGCGCGGGAAACAGCCAATCAAAATCATAGTCCGCCTCGCAGCGCGTTAATCACCCGAGGTAACGTTCATCTGGAGCCGCAATGGACTGGTCAAGGCGACCGTGTCGATCTTAAGGCGGGCCCTCGGGTTTGGCCCCAAGCTCCCCCTGTCGACGCGCTGTTCAAATCCCTCCCGCTTGGCGATTCTCCGCAGGCGAGTGCGAATGCCCTCACTGAGATCTGCCAGGGGACGGCACGGGACAAGGGTGCGCTCATATTTACTCGGGGCGAAGGTTCCGATTTCGCTCGCGGCATGCCCCGTCAAGCCAAGGAATTCGGAAGTGCCGATCACCGGGTATCGATTGATCGAGTTGCCTCTCGCGTTCTGCCCCTTTGCTGCCAACCGATTCGTAGCTGTTCACATGTCCCCGCCTGATTCCAAAAATTCTAGCACGATCTTGATCGTCGATGACGAGCCATCGGTGCTCGTGGGTTTGAGATCCGTTCTTGAACGGCAACAGTTTCATGTGGTCGCGACGACGAGCACGGAACGAGCACTACGTGAGTTGACGCAGCGGACGTTTGGAGTTGTTATTTCCGACCAGAACATGCCCGAAATGACCGGATTGGAGTTCCTTAAGAAGGTTCGTGAAGTTCAACCCGACGCATCCCGAGTGCTCATCACGGCCGCCATCGATTTACCCACTCTCGTTGATGCGATAAACGAAGGAGAGATCTACCGTTTCATCGCTAAGCCGTGGTTACGGGAAGAACTCCTCGCTACTTTGGGTAATGCCAAGAGTCGCCACGAGCTTGTTGTGCAAAATCGCCAACTGCTCGAACAAACGACGGAGCTCAATGAACAGATCTCCGAGGCCAATACCGTCTTGGCCGCGCAGGTCGTTCAACTCGAATCCCAACGAGAGCAACTCGCCGCCAAGAATATAGAGCTCAAACAACGGTATGATCTTTCGTTGGAATTGAGCAGCCGGATCCTAGCGACTTACGATTCCATGCTGGCGGGTCAGACTAAAGCCATCGCGGCACTGACCGAGCAAATGCTGTCTTCGCAGCATTTTACGACGGAAGAGCGTGAGTCATTGCAAACCAGTGCTTGGCTTTGCGATCTCGGTCTCATCGGCGTTCCCCGTGATCTTTATCGCAGTTTTATCGATCATCCCGCACAACTTAGCGAGCGTGACCTGGCCAGCATTCACAGTCATCCCACTTACAGTCAGACGCTGACCGCACACGTCGATGGACGACCTCTCGTCGGACAGACGGTGCGTTCTCATCACGAAAAGTTTGATGGCAGCGGTTACCCCGACGGTCTGGCGGGATCAGAAATTCCCTGGGCGGCGCGTTGCCTTGCGGTAGCGGTGCTATTTGTGGAAAGTCGCCTCTCTACCGATCAAGCTTTGGCTCTGATCGACAAAGAATCCGGACACGCCCTCGACCCCGAAGCCGTCAGACTTTTCCGACAAACCACAAACCTACGAGCACTGCCCCGAAGCGTTTCTGAAGTCATGGTCAATGATCTTCAACCGGGCATGGTGTTGGCTAATGGCATCTACAGTCCCCACGGCCTGTTATTGGTTGGACAGGGGCAGTCTCTTAGCAGCGCGACTATCACAAAACTGCGTAGCCATAATCTCACTACTCCCATTCAGCATCAATTGTTGGTTTACTCCTAACTGCCATGTCCGGAGCACCATCCGTTGCCGGTTTCACGACGCAAAGTCTCGTCATCGGCGTGGCCGGATACGCGGTAACCTAGGATACTCAACTCACTCAGCACCTATACATTAGGGTTCTGTTGGGGAATTATTTCTCACGATCCTTCGGTTAAAGCAGGAGGGGGTTTGCTTTGGCGCTTTCCTTGCCACCTGAAACAGGAGCGGCACGTCCTGCCATGTTTGCCGACACCGGTATTTCCAGGTGTTTTAACGCGCTCAATGGGCGACGAATACTACGCTCGAATTTGCGCATTTATCTTGCCGGGGGGCGCTCTGTTTCGACCGGACCCACGACTTATAAAATTGGCCCGCGTAACCTAAAAGCCGCCTGTTATTTTCTGAATATTTTCGGATTTCAGGTGACTGTTGGGGACGGCGGCGGGGGCGTAAATCGGACGCTACATCTGAAATTGGAAACCGAAATGATCAAATTCAAGGAACCCGGACGTCCTCGCGAATTCACGCCGAATTGATAGTCAGCTACGGACCATTATGCCTATTGATGAGGCGATGGGGGTAAATGCTTTAAAGTCGTCAAGTCTCCCCCCCTCCGATCGAGGAACCTCGCGTCGAACGGTAGTTTTTCGTCGACCGGATTGGCGTTTGAATTTTGCCATCCGGCACTGCACGAACCCAAGACTACCCAACACGACACTCAGGATCAAAGGGATGGCTCCTTCGTCTAGAATCGCCCCTCCGGCCCACCGTGGAACGCACCCAGATTCTTGATCATAACTCCTAGCTGGTTGCGCAAGTAGCCGACCAACAGGGCACAAGCGCGTCGCGCGTGCGCGATAACGAGCACGATTCGTTTCGAGGGAACCCGGACCTCAGCGGCAATACCAAATGGTCGGTGTTGTCCGATCCAGCGGCAATAGACTTAGCCCTTGTCTAGCGCCCTGCCCGGTTGATAACGCCGAACTCGGCAGCCGCAACGCCACCTGCACCATGATGGTGGGAAGCATAGATCTCTCCTCTTTCCACCCGGACCAACACCCCGTCGGTAATCGTAGTCTTGAGCGGGAGTCGAACCCGAAACGTGGTGCCTTGGCCCTCTGTCGTGGAGACCTCAATATGGCCCCGTAATTTTTCAATATTGCGCTTCACCACATCCATTCCGACTCCGCGTCCCGATACCGCGGTAACCTTTTCCGCCGTCGAAAATCCAGGATAGAAAATCAAATCAACGATTGCGGCTTGGTCCAGGGTTTCATCTTCGGCTACGACTCCTTGTTTACGTGCCTTGGCCAGCACCCGCTGGGTATTGATCCCGCGACCGTCGTCGACCAATTCGATCACAAGGTTACTCCCTTCATGATAGGCCGCCAAGCGCATCAGACCTTGTTCGGACTTGCCCGCCTCAAGGCGCTGCGCGGGATTCTCCAGCCCATGATCGAGTGAATTGCGGACCATGTGCACGAGCGGATCCACGATCGCCTCCACCAACGTACGATCAATTTCTGTTTGGTCGCCCGACGTTTTGAATTCTACCTGCTTGCCGAATTCGCGCGACAAATCGCGCACCAATCGTTCGAGGCGTTGGAAGGTCGGCTTGATCGGCACCATCCGTAACGACATGGCCGTAAATTGCAGATTCTTAGTAATGCGACTGAGCTGCGTAAGATTACGTGCCAGAGGAGACCCATCGTAACCCAATTCCCGCGCCGATTCTTGCAATTGACTCTGCACCATCACCAGTTCCCCAACCATGTCCGCGAGCAAATCCAGCTTCTCTGTGTTAGCACGCACGGTGGAACTTGCTACATTTTTGACCGGAGATGCACCGGAGCTGGCTGCCGGGGCGATACCCTCTGAACTCGAGGGCGTCGCGGTAATCTTACACGGAGTCACTTTCTGCGAACCTGACTTCGCGTCGCCCTTCGCCAGCGCACGCACATTGGAAATCAAATTGCCCACTGGCACGATTGTTTCGGGCAGGTGGTTCAGCTCAAGCCCGCGTGTGATCTGTTCCACCATCTCGCCGAGCGCGTCACGACTGCGCAAAATTTCCGTGATGATCGTTGGTGTCAGTAAAAGCTCATCGTTGCGGGCAAGATCGAGGAGCGATTCCACCTCATGTGAAAGTCGGTTCATCGGCCCTAGGCGCAAGAATCCCGCATCTCCTTTGAGCGTGTGGAACGACCGGAATAACCCATTTAACGAGTCACGATCCGTCGGCGCTCCATCCAGCACCAGTAACGCTGATTCGATTCGCAACAGATGGTCCAAGGCCTCGGCTTGAAATTCCGTCAGAAGCTCTCGGTTTTCTTCGAGATTAAGATCAAGGAACTCTTCAACCGCATCCGGAACCGCATCTTCTGCGGGCGCTTCAGCCTTATTTGCCAATTTATCCTCACGCTCAACTTCCGGCTTAGAACTCTCAGGAACTTGCATCGGTGCCGGTGATCCCCCTTTTCGCAATTGTTCCAGCGCTGCGGGCATCCACGCGACCAACCGATGCAACGACTTGACCGTGACTTCATCAAATGGGCTGGCAGCGTCTCGTAACGCATCCAGCAAATTGTGCAGTGCATGCAACTCAGGCTGGAGTCCGTCCCCCTCAGTGGTCAGACCAATGATTTTGGTCAACAAACTGTAGATCGGTACCAATCCTTCATCGCTACCCGCTTGGGTAAAAATGGACTTGGCGGCGAGCTGGCTATTGAGATTGTCGATCTGGGCAAGCTCGGTCGGCGTGAATGTCATGGCAAATGGGGGGGCTGATGGGAGTTCTGAGTATCCCTACCGGAACAACTTGGATGCGCTTGAAAACATCGCGTAAACTCCGCTACTTCGGCCTCAAAATAGAGTGTCACTACCTACCGACGCCTGCACCGCATCATCGAGAACTCGACGCAACTGCCGACTCATGTTTGCCAGTTCAAACGGCTTGGCGATCACCCCCGAAGGCGCCAAGGTTTCGAGTTCCTGTTTCACCTCAAGGGACAAGTGGCCACTCATTACCAAAATCGGAGGATGTGAGGCTCGTGAGGCCAACAATCGCATGACCTCAATCCCGCCCAGTCGAGGCATATTTAAGTCGAGGATAATGGCATCAAAAGTTTCCTGTCCACTCAGCAACCGCTCTGCCGCATCCTGGCCATCTACCGCGATCTCAATGGAGTAACCGAGCTTACGCAGCGCGATACTCAGGAGTTCCTGAATCGCCGTCTCGTCCTCCACCAACAATATTTTTGCGGTTCCTTTCGGCGCATCCGCTAGAACCGGAATATCGCCCCCTCCCCCCGATTCTACCGCCGACGGATTGAGAGGGAGAAAAATGTCAAACGTCGTGCCCACGCCCTCCTCGCTCCGAACGTCGAGCAACCCATGATGATTGGTCACGATACCGTAAACCACCGCCAGACCTAGGCCCGTGCCTTTGGCATTTTCTTTGGTCGTGAAAAAGGGCTCGAAAATTCGTTTACACACCGCCGGAGCCATGCCGATTCCGGTATCACATACACTGATACGGAAATAGTCTCGGTCCGGATCTGCCTTTAGCGCCGTGAGGTGTTCACCAGATTCTTGGCTGGTGGAAATTTTAATTTCACCCCCGTCCGGCATCGCATCGCGGGCGTTAACGCACAAGTTAACGAACAACTGGCGAATCTGATCGGGATCCGCCCCAATCGCGTCGACCCCCGCTTCAAATTCCGTCTTAAACACGATATTGCGTGGAAACGTCTCACTGAAAAAACCAATAAATTCCTCCACCAGTCGATCAATGTGTACCTTACTGTAGCGCACTTCGCTACTGCGGCTAAACACCATAATTTGACTCACGAGCTCCGCCGCTCGTCCCGCGGCATCATGTACTGCGCGCAGGTAACGTTCAACATTGGCATCCGTTTGAGTCCGAGCCAGAGCCAGCTCCGTGAATCCTCGCACAATGGAAATAATGTTGTTAAAATCATGTGCGATTCCTCCCGCCATCGTGCCAAGGCTTTCCATTTTCTGAACCTGCCGAAGCTGCTCTGCTAACTCCTTTCGCTCCGAAATATCCTCCCGCAAACAAAGCAAGTAGATGATTTCTTCCAGCTGATTTCGAATCGGCGAAATTTGCACAAATTCCCAAGCATCCCCCCCTGCCCGGCGTCGGGTGCGCAACTCCCCCGTCCACTTACGGCCCGTGGCCAATATCGCACAGCACCTCCGATAGTCGGCCTCCGAAGCATGCCCATCTCGCAAAAGCGGAATCTCCTGCTCGAATATATCTTCCAAAGTGAAGCCGGTCACCTCGGTAAACTGCGAGTTCACATATTGCGGTGTGCCTCCGGGAGTCATGATGATCACTGACACCGGTGCTTGCTCGACGGCTTGGGCCAGCTTTCGAGAATGTTCTTCGGCCAACCGGTGTTTCGTCACATCCCGGCCGATCGCCCGCACCGCTAACACTTCGCCTACCTCATTGCGTAAGGCGGTTTCTTCCCAGCCGATCCAACGCCATCCTTGAGCCGTTTCCCAGCGATGTTCGCGGGAAATGTGATACGGAGAACGAGAAAGACGCTGCTCCTCGGCATGCCATGCCAGCACATCCTCGGGGTGGACTAAACCACTCAGAGAGCCACCTGTCCAATCTGGCGCCGGACGACCGAACTTACGGGCAAAAGCTCGGTTGACATCCAAGATCGTCCCCTTCGAGTCGCGGACAACCGCCAGCTCCAGGCTATCGGCCCAAGGAATGAGACTGGTAAGCGCAGGATGAAACGGCGGAGCCGAAGATTGAATAACACTTATTTCCATTACTCTTTACACCATTCCGCTCAAAATCTTGGGCAGACAGTCGAGCTTTTTTTCCAATGCGCTACGAGCCTGACTCGCCGCGCGTTCATCTTCTTGGTAAAGTAATTTCCAGGCTGCCGTTTCGGCCCAAGCTCCCTTGGCCAAGGGTTCAATGTTTTCGAGTCCGCCACGAAAACCTACCTCCCGCACTTGTAGATCCGCCACATGAACGGCCGCCGCATACATTGATCGTGGACCCTCAACCAAAGGGACGGGGTGATGGCTGACGGCTTCTACAATCTCAGCCCCCAATTGGTGGCGTTCCAAATAATACCCCCCGATGACAGCGTGATCCCAGCCGACCAAACGACGCTCCACTTCGCACACTTCGGCCGACGAGGCGTAACCTCCTCGCGCGATCTCCTCGAACTCCGTGGGGAACGCCGTGGCCAAAACCACCTTTCCCACATCGTGTAACAATCCCATGATGTAATCGGTATCGTCATCAATCAACAACGTCGTGGTCGCAAAAATTTCCCGCACCATCATGGCGGTGCCGATGGAGTGCTGCCAAAGTTCGCGCCATGGCAACCCCGGCAGAGAATTGCTGATCTTCTCCATATTCTCGATGACGGGCGTCGCCATCGAAAGTTCTCTAATTTGGCGTAACCCTAAATATAGCACGGCCTCTTCGATATTGTTCACTTTCGCGCTTAGTCCGAAGTAGACACTGTTAACCATCCGAAGTAAACGGGCGGTCAGCGACGGATCGCGGCGAATAATTTCTGCAATCTGGGAATTGAAGCTCTGCTCCGAGTTCACCAAGCCAGCGAGCCGCCGATTGATGCTCTGCAACGAAGCAAGTTTCGGGCAACGTTCAATCCGATGACGAATCTCGTCGTCCGAATAGGGACCACTGTTGGCCACTGAGGGCCCGGGTGAAATCGGCATGGGAAGGAAACTCACTTTGTTGCCTCCCATCGACACGTTGTCCCATCAGATTAAGCGGAAACTTTTCAGAGTTCTTAATAGTTTTAAAAATCCCGGAAAATTCTGCCGCTTATTTGGTCGCAGAGTCCAAATCTTCATACCCTAAGTTCCTAAATATTTTCTATTATTTGATAATAAGCATGTTATAAATCCTAAACTCAACGTGGTGCGAATGCGGCGAAGGCTGTCGTCATGCGAGTGTTGTGCGTGGCTCCGTCCTTCATCGTTGATTAAACTTGGCCCCAGCTGGGGGGGGGATACCGCCATTCTGGATAGGCGAGACTTTGATCCATATACCCTTATTCGTGGAACCCACCGAGAATCGGATATTGAGCCCCCTCCCCCCGATGTGGTCGTGAGAATTTGGCCCGGCACCCAGCTCCCCCATGACGGCCGCGCATCCTGCTGTTCCATCAATTCTCTTAACTGTTGGAGTTGATCCCATTCAGCCGTTTCCCTACCCGCTACGGGCGCTTCTCATCGAATAAACGGCGGGAGTCGATGTTCTGCGCGTCGAGACTGTACTACGCCATGCGGGTTATCCGGAGATCGACTGGTTTCCGGGGATTCTTGTCCCCGTCGACGTTGCTCATCGTGCCCCTTTGCGATCTTCCCACCGACACCCTGTTGTCGGCTTACCCGGACACCTTTGCTCCCTACTCTCAGGCAAATGTGTGTATCGGTTGCGTGTTGGATTCGTCTCTGACTATCGAATGGCTAGGCGAAAACTCGAGTGCCCTCGCCAATTTGCGCGGCGGGAGCCTTGTTTCATTGATTCCTCCCTTTTCTCACCTCGGAAAGATTCTGGCCGAGTGTTTCGCGGTCTTGTCCAGCGGCACCACCCTGCTCATACCTCGCCCCGACTGGAATTCGAGTTGGCCAGCCCTACTGCCGGAAGGTGTGTATGGGGTGGGGTTTCACGATCAAGTCGAACTGAAGGTCCAATCTCATCGAATCAGCTCGAATCGGCCGGGCGGGCGCCATCTGGTTCGACCATAATTTGTCCCCCTCCGCTCGCGCGACCCATTTTAAAACCAGGGTCCAAGCCGGCAAACTACCGGACTGGATCGTCAGCGTTGAAACCCAAACCCTCGCGCGCACTTCGCCGGAGGAACCAAGTCCGCTCCCTTTCGAATTTCGTCCCGCTCCGGCGGTCCTCCGCGCGTTCATCCGCCAGCAGGATTTGCCGCCGAATACGGAGCCGCGGCATCGAACGACTTGAGGCCGGGAGCGTGTGCCTCCCACTCTGGATGACCGAAGTAGCTGGTCACGCTGCCGAGCGCGAGCACGAGGTAGTCGTAGTTCAGCGGGCCACTTTCCAGTAACACTTGCCGGTGCGCCAGATCGATCTCGGTGACGTTTTGCAGCAGCACGGTGAGATTCGGTTTGTTCCGCAGAATCGAGCGCACCGGCTGCGCGATCTCCGGCGCGGACAGACCGGCCGTGGCCACTTGATAAAGCAGCGGTTGAAAAAGATGGTGGTTCTGCCGATCTATTATCGTGACCTGGGCATGCGGATGAGCGAAGGCCTGGCAGAAGGTCAGTCCGCCAAATCCGGCCCCACTACCACCTGAGAGCGGCTTTTATTGTGAGCGTTCATGGGCTAAAGCTTCAGGTCACACCGCCGGCTTCCAGCCCATGGCTTGCCCCGAGGGATGCAAATGGTTCGGCGTGGTGGGCCGCGCCTCTTCTCCGATCGACTCTTATGCCCGCCCCGCCGCGCGGATGCGGTAAACGCAGCGGCGTGCGCCCGCGAGCATGTGCTCCGTCCGCTCGATTACATTGTCCTCTCCCAAGATTGCTCGGAAGACCTCAAGCTCAGCGTCACAGAGCTTGGAGCAGGCGGTGGCCGCTGCGCAAATGGGGCAGTGATTCTGAATCAGGACGAATGAGCCGTCGGGCTGCCGCTGCACTTCCGCCATGTAGCCTTCTTCGTTACGGAGGGAGATTAACGCCTTCAACCGATTCTGAAGCGAGGCGCGAGCCGGGATGCGGGACCGGTAGTTCTCAATCTGCTGGTGCGTGCTTTGCAACACGACTCGCTTGACGCCTTCCTCGCCGAAGGTCTGTTCGACCGCGTTGAGCAAACTCACGGTCAAGCCCGCATGCGCGTTGGGAAAATGGGACTCGGCGGCCGGGGTCAGGGACCACATTTTGGCCGGCCTGCCGAGGGGGCGCTGCTCTTCCTGATAGGTCACCAATTTCTGCTCGCGCAAAGCGTAGAGGTGTTGTCGGACGGCCATGGCGGAGATGCCCAATTGCCCTGCCAAGGCTTCAGAATCGCCAGGCCCCTGCTGCTTGAGCAAATGCACGATCGCTTGCCGACTGGGAACACGAACCGGTTTTTTGCGGGCCGCCGCGTGCTTTTTCATAGGGGGGAACTCTACGGCCCATCATAGCCAAGGCCAGTCGAATCGAGCGATTAATTACTAAAGAAATAACTTTATAAAATTACTTGACGGGCTTCAGGCACCGCCTACTCTTTCCTAAAGTAATAACTTAATAAAATCGGAAGCGAGCAGACGAAATCCAATTAAAGGACCGGCGCTAAAACCGAGATAACGTGAGCTAGAGTGCATGGAACGAAGGAGAATCTATGGCGGACATTGAAGATAAATACGCAGGAAACGTGGCCGGAAAGTTTTACGTCGATGAGCAATGCATCGACTGCGACCTGTGCCGGGAAACCGCCCCAGCTAACTTCACGCGCAGCGAGGATGGCGGCTACTCCTTTGTGTTTAAACAAGCGACGACCCCGGAGGAGGAAGCGCTTTGCATGGAAGCCCTGGAAGGGTGCCCGGTCGAAGCCATCGGAGACAACGGCGAGGACTAAGTGTGACCAATTTACCGGAAGGAAGAGACCGCGAGGCTACGACCGACCTGAAACAGAAAACCAAAACATCAATGAAAACACCCACCATCACTGCCTACTTGAAAACGTCCTGCGGCTGGAGCGAAGGAGTGCGCTCCATCATGCGGAAACACGATCTGGCTTACGAAGATCGAGATATCATCAAAAACCCATTATTCCGCACGGAGATGATGGCAAGGAGCGGCCAGAGGCTTTCGCCTTGTGTCGAGATCAACGGGCAAATGCTGGCCGACATTAGTGGGGACGAAGTGGAAGCCTACCTGCTCCAAGAGGAACTGGTGTCACTAACCGACGCCGTCGCCGATGCGCCGACCGACCGCTCTTGCGACGCGCATCACCCAGAGTGACGCCTCACCCGGAGCCAAAGGTTCCCGCTTATTTAGCAACCACCAAACAGACTGAAGCATGAGCACATCAACAGATACCATCGAAGAAGTAGTCAAAAGTGAATACAAATACGGATTCTACACGGACATCGAGACGGAGTCCGCGCCGCCCGGGTTGAACGAGGGCATCATCCGGTTCATCTCGGATAAAAAGAACGAGCCGGAGTGGCTGCTGGAATGGCGGCTGAAAGCGTATCGCCACTGGACGACCCTGAAGGAGCCGACGTGGCAGAAGGCCGATTATCCGAAGATCGACTATCAGGATATCATTTACTTCGCCGCTCCCAAGGATCTTGCGGACGGCCCGAAGAGCATGGACGAAGTGGATCCCAAGGTTTTGGAGACTTTCGAGAAACTTGGCATTCCTCTCCACGAACGTATGCGGCTGGCAGGCGTGGCGGTGGACGCAGTCTTGGATAGCGTCTCCGTCGGCACCACTTTCAAGAAGCAGCTTGGCGAGGTGGGGATTATCTTCTGCTCGTTCAGCGAAGCAGTGCAGGAGCATCCGGACCTCGTCCGCAAGTATCTCGGTTCGGTGGTTCCTTACACAGACAACTTCTTTGCGTCGCTCAACTCGGCCGTCTTCACCGACGGTTCGTTCTGCTACATCCCCAAAGGGGTGCGTTGCCCGATGGAGTTATCCACCTATTTCCGCATCAACGCGGCCAAGTCCGGCCAGTTCGAACGCACCCTCATCATCGCCGACGAGGACAGCCATGTCAGTTATCTCGAAGGCTGCACTGCCCCAATGCGCGACGAGAACCAACTCCATGCCGCGGTCGTCGAACTCATCGCGCTGGACAACGCCGAAATCAAATACTCAACCGTCCAGAACTGGTATCCGGGCGATGAGAATGGCAAGGGAGGCATTTACAACTTCGTCACCAAGCGCGGTATCGCCAAACGTAACTCGAAGATTACCTGGACGCAGGTCGAGACCGGCTCGGCCATCACGTGGAAGTATCCGGGGGTCATCTTACAGGGCGACAATTCGGTCGGAGAATTCTACTCAGTGGCGTTGACGAATAACTACCAACAGGCCGACACCGGCACGAAGATGGTCCACATTGGTAAGAACACCCGGAGCACCATTATTTCGAAGGGCATCTCCGCGGGCCACGGCCAGAACAGCTATCGCGGCTTGGTAAAAATACTGAAGGGCGCAGCCCACGCCCGCAACTACTCGCAATGCGACTCGTTGCTCATCGGCGACCAGTGCGGGGCGCACACCTTCCCCTACATCGAGGTGAAGAACAGCTCGGCGCAGGTCGAGCACGAGGCCAGCACAACGAAGGTAGGTGAAGACCAAATTTTCTATTGCAACCAGCGGGCTATCCCGACGCAGGACGCCGTGAACATGATCGTCAACGGCTACTGCAAAGATGTGTTCCAGCAACTGCCGATGGAGTTCGCCCTCGAAGCGCAGGCGCTGCTCAGCGTGAGCCTAGAAGGCAGTGTGGGCTAAGAGTCCGAATCAACGAACTTCATCAACCGATATTTACTTATGAAAGAACCTATTATTTCCATCAAAAACCTGAGCGCCGATGTGGAAGGCCGGCAGATACTCAAAGGCGTTAACCTTACAATTTATCCCGGAGAAATGCATGCTATCATGGGCCCCAACGGCAGCGGCAAGAGCACGCTCGCGGCGATCCTTGCCGGTCGCGATGGCTACCACATCTCTGGTGGCGAAGTCACTTACTGCGGCCAAGACTTGCTGGCACTCGACCCCGAAGAGCGCGCCTGCGAAGGCGTGTTTCTCGCCTTCCAGTATCCGGTTGAGATTCCCGGAGTGAACAGCACTTACTTCCTCAAGACCGCCTATAATGAAATCCGCAAGCATCGCGGGTTGCCCGAACTCGACGCCATGGAGTTCCTCAAGTTCGTGAAGGAGAAAGTGAAACTCCTCCACCTGGCGGAAGATTTATTGCAACGGCCAGTCAACTTTGGGTTTTCCGGCGGCGAAAAGAAACGCAACGAGATTTTCCAAATGGCGGTATTGGAGCCGAAGTTCGCCATCCTCGATGAAACCGACTCGGGCCTAGACATCGACGCACTGAAGATTGTCTCCGAGGGCGTCAACACTCTGAAACGCCCCGACCACGCTCAACTCGTCATCACTCACTATCAGCGCCTACTCAACTTCATCGTGCCCGACTTCGTGCACGTGCTCTACGACGGCCGGATTGTGAAGTCCGGCGGCAAGGAACTGGCGCTCGAATTAGAGGAGACAGGCTATGACGGGATGATCCCCGCCGCCGCCGTGCCCGCCTAAGGCTCGAACCGAATGACACCCATGAATAATATGACCGAAACCAAACCGAACGTGGACCGAGAACCCCGCAGCACGGAGTTCAGCTTAAACCGCACGGAGCTGGCGTTGTCCGAGAAAAACGCTAATGAGCCGGCATGGTTGTTATCGGCTCGTAAGGCTGGCTTCATGTCCTTTGATGAGCTCGGCCTCCCGACCTTGCAGGACGAGGACTGGCGCTTCACCAATGTAGCCCCCATCGAGAAGATGACGTTGGCGCCGGTCTCGAAGCCGGCCCACCACGGCGTTACGGAAAAGGCGCTGGGTCAATTTCCTTTCACCGCACTGGCTGGCAGTCAGCTCGTCTTCGTCAACGGTCAGTTCGCGCCGGAATTGTCATTCCTCGCCCCCCTGCCGGAAGGGGTGAAAGTGATGAACCTCGCCGCCGCACTGGCCACTGAGCCTACGCTGGTGGAGCCGCACTTGTGTCGTCATGCCTCAACGGATACTAATGCCTTCACCGCACTGAACACCGCGTTCTTCCAGGACGGCGCGTTCATTTACGTGCCCGTGGGTCTGGCCGTGGCCGAGCCGATTCACCTGCGCTTCATCTCCACCGCCCAGGATCACGGCACCACCGCGCACCCGCGCAACCTGATCGTGGCCGGGCGCGAGAGCCGGGTCACCGTCATCGAGAGCTACGTGAGCTTGAGCGACGTGCCTTATTTCACCAACTCCGTCACCGAAATTGTCGCTGGTGGCAACGCGGTCGTTGAGCACTTGAAATACCAGGATGAGAACCAGCAGGCCTTCCACATCGCGACCGTCGCGGCGCACTGTGGACGTGCGAGCAAGGTGGTCACCCACTCGATTGCGCTCGGCGCGAAGCTCTCACGCACGAACATTTATGCCACGCTCGCCGGCGAGGGCTTGGAGTGCATTCTGAACGGACTTTACCTCACGCGCGCCGAGCAACTCGCCGACCACTATATGATTGTCGACCACGCCCAGCCGCATGGTGCAAGCCACGAGTATTTCAACGGCATCCTCGCGGACAAATCGAAGGGCGTCTTCCACGGCCGCATCCTCGTCCGCCCGGGCGCACAAAAGACCGATGCCAAGCAGACGAACAAAAACCTGCTGCTCTCGGATCACGCGACCGCCGACACCAAACCGCAGCTCGAAATCTACGCCGACGACGTGAAATGCACGCATGGCGCGACTCTTGGGCAGTTGGATGACGAGTCCATCTTCTACCTGCGCTCCCGCAGCATTCCGCGCGAGAAGGCGCGGCGCATGTTGATTCACGCCTTCGCCGGCGAAATCATCGACCGCGTCCGCTGCGTAGCCGTGCGCGAGGAGCTGGACCGGCTGGTGTGGGATCGCTTGGAACAAAACCAACCCATCACAACGAACCCATAATGCCTGACGACCTGACAGAGCTTTATCACCAGCTCCTCCTCGACCACAATAAAAGCCCGAGGAACTTCCGTGTCTTGCCCGATGCCGACCGCACCGCGCAGGGCACCAATCCCGTCTGCGGGGATAACTACACCCTCTACGCCAAGATGGACGGCGACGTGGTCAAGGAACTGACCTTCCAAGGCTCCGGCTGCGCCATTTCCAAAGCGGCCGCGTCGCTACTCACCGAAAACCTTAAAGGTAAAACCAAGGCCGAGGTGAAGGAGATGTTCGAACAAGTCCGCGACCTGATCACCACGGGCCATAGCGACAGTGATGTGGGCAAAATGGCCGCGCTGTCTGGCGTCCACAAGTTCCCTGCGCGGGTCAAGTGCGCCCTCTTGCCGTGGCACGCAGCGGCAGCGGCCATAGCCGGCAGCGGCGAAACCGTTTCAACGGAATCCGATCAGGAGTAACCATGAACTCGAACGAACCGATAACTCTCACCCGCGACGTTGAAGGAACGATCGTCCCGGTCGGCACCAAAGTCACTCTCAAGAAAGGCGAGCTGGCCCACGTCACTCAGTCGCTGGGTGGCAGCTACACCATCGTCGTCAATGGAAACATGTTCCGACTGGCCGATAAAGACGTTGATGCGCTCGGCATTGAAGTCGCCGCCAAACCAGCCAGCCCGACCGGACAGCGCCGGACGCCCGAAGAGTTAGAGCAGGAAGTGTGGAGCCAACTTAAGACCTGCTACGACCCGGAGATCCCCGTCAATATTGTGGATCTTGGTCTCGTGTATGACTGCGTGCTCACCCCCATTGCGGAGACCAGTTCTTATCGGGCGCAGCTGAAGATAACGCTCACGGCCGCCGGCTGCGGGATGGGGCCAGCACTTTCCTCGGATGTGCAAGCCAAGCTGATGGTCCTCGATGAAATCACTGAAGCCAGCTGTGATGTGGTGTTTGATCCCATGTGGAACCAATCCATGATGTCAGAGGCATCCAAACTCGAACTTGGGCTGATGTAATGCCCTCCAACGGGGCGAATAGTATGGCGGACCTTTTACCAAATAACTCCTCCCAAAATGACTGATCGCTCGCCAGTCGAAAACAACGCTGGAGGCCGGCGCCTCACCGCGCGGCATCCCGGCCAAGCCGTAGACTGGTCCGCCTTGCGCGAGGATTTCCCGATCATCAACCAGCAGGTCCAAGGCCGTCCGTTCATCTATTTCGACAATACCGCCACCTCGTAGAAGCCACGAGTGGTTCTTGACGCGCTCCTCCACTACGAGGAGCGCGATAACGCCAACGTCCATCGCGGCATCCACGAATTAAGCAACCGCGCCACCGCCGCTTTCGAAGCAGCCCGCGTCCATGCCGCCAAATTTTTCAACGCCCTCAGCGCCAACGAAATCAGTTTCATCCGCGGCACCACCGTGGGCATCAACCTCGTCGCGGCGGCGCCGGGCAACACGTTCATCGAGCGTGGCGATAAAAGATCCTGCTCACCGAGATGCTATTCCGGTCCACCTTAATTTCTTCTTCGTGAAGTATGCGGGCTCGGGGCCACCATCTTGAAAACGCCGCCTTGAGCGGCGCTTTTTTTTGAGTAGGTTAGATCCCTACCTTTCAGTTAAGCGGATAACTGTTTCGAATTTCTCCGCCTTGCCCGTGGGAGGTCGGCCAATCGGTCGGATGGAACGAAATGCGGCTAACACGGCCTGATCAAATTTGCTACTTCCTGACGGGGCGACGATCCGGGCGTTAGAAATCGCGCCTTCCAAGCTTACCCGAAATTCGACTCCGGCTGAGCGAACGTCATTGATTCCCGCCGCCTCAAGCGATTGCCGAATTCTTTGAATAATTAGGGCAACATAGGCCTTCGATAACGCCAACTCCTGGGTGGTCATTGCGGTTCCTCCCGCTCCAACGGTTACTTTGGTTTCTGCCGCAGATGTGACCTTCCCGACATCGATTGAACGCGTTTTTATCGGTGCGGGCGGTTTGGTGGAGGTCTTAGCAGTGGGCTTACCGTGTTGCTGGGCAAAATCATCGAAAGAGACCTTCTCTCTCACTTCTTCAATTTTCAGGACCGGCTTTTCTGGGGCCGGTTTAATCTGCACTGGAGTGGGCTTTTTTTCCACCACGCGTGGTTTCGGTGGCGGTGGATTGGACTGAACCCTCGGTTGAGGACGAGGAGGAGGAGGTTGAGGTTTCGGCTCCGGCAGTGGCTCTGGCAGCTCTAACGTAATATCAGTCACTTGCTCGGTCGTCGTCGGCGCCTCAGTTGCGGCGTAGTTATCCCCCGCCCCCGCCACCAGTTCAAAGACTGCTGGTGGGGGTTCCTCCGTTCTCCTCGTCCACCACGCGGCGACGATCAAAGAGCCAAACAGCAGGCAATGCAGCAGGGCTGAAAGGCCGACGGAGCGTGGCAACGGAGCGGTGGAAGCGTCACTCATTATGATTCTCTACGTGCGAACTCGCGCTTTATTGACCCCCAACCTGAGTATCGAACGTAATTTTGGTGAGTTGCTGCGTTTTCAGCGAGTCCATCACGCTGATGAACTGCTGGGCCGTCGATAACGCATCCATCCGGATCCTGAATACCGGAGGTTTAGGCTGCGCCGCGTAAGGAGCCAAGGCATCCGTCAAATCTTCTAGTCGCACAATGCTTTCGCCCAAGGCCACCGTTCCATCCGACTGAATCGAGACGGTTTCAAATTGGGTCTCCGGATCCGGGGGCTGCTGTTCACTCTGGGACTCGACGGGTAAATCCACCGGAATCGTCTGCTCCTGATTAATCAAGGGCGTCGCGATCATAAAAATGATCAAAAGCGTGAAACCTAAATCAATGAGATTCGTGAGATTCAGCTCCGAAATGGGAGTCGACTGGCGTTGTTTTCTGAAATTACGGGCCATTGCAAGTGGAGTTCCTGAAGCAATTAGCTCGATTCAAGTTCCAGGCGGTCGGCCATCGAACTTGCATAGTTCTCGATTTCAGTGATCAGCCTTTTGGTGCTCGCAAATAGATAGTTGTAACCAAATACGCAAGGGATCGCTACGAGTAGACCTGCGACGGTGGTCAGGAGTGCCGCTGACACGCCCGGGGCCAATGTCTGGATACTCGCTGTCTGTTGCACCGACACCGCGCTAAACGCGTCCATTACCCCCCAGACGGTGCCTAGAAGCCCCATGAATGGGGCCCCTGACACAATGGTAGCCAGAAACACCATATTCGACTCATAGCGCAGAACTTGACGGGCCAACCCGCGTTGCATCGCATTTTCCATGTGCTCCAATCGAAATCTTGACGTATCGACTCCCTTGTCTCTCCCGATGGATGCGGCGCGCCAGTATGCCTCAAGCGCATCGGCAAAAAGATCACCATAGGGAATCGCTCGTCGCTCACGAAATGATTCCGGCAAATCCAATAACGTGCGTTCATCGCGTAATCGTTTTTCGAAACTCAGATTTAACATCCGGAGCCGTTTTAACTCCATGTGCTTATCGATCATAATCGACCAAGCGATGAAGCTGAAGATCACCAGACCGATGGTGATGATTTGCCCCACCACACCGGAAGTGAGGAAGGATTGGATGATGTTGGTGACAGCAAAAATTGGGTAAATCACTAGGGTAAAAATCGTTTAACAAGCAGTGGTGGGTCACTCGAAGTGCTTCAATCGAAAACGCTGCGAGTTTATCGTTCTGGGCGATTGAAGTTGCGACGCCGTAATCGGAGATGTTCGGTTCCGTTCGTTTCCAACCTTTGCTGACTCATGGATTTTCGCACCGCCACTCTCGCTGAATTGAAACAGTCCCCTACCCGACCGGAGGAAAAACGGGCGGTTGTCGGTCTCGATGGCTTCGTTGACACCATTGTGACGCCCGTGGCCCTCCGCACGGGTCAAGGCGATGCTTTCGAGCCGATTCCCACGATTGCAGATTTTGGTCAGAGGATCCTCGGCGCGGCCGGCAAGAGCACGAATCTCGAGCTCTATCCTCGCATGGATAAACTCGGCGGCAATGGCCCGATTATGGCCCATGCTCTCTTCGCCCATGGGGTCCAGATGAACTATATTGGCGCACTTGGACGCCATTCGATTCATCCTGTTTTTCAGCAATTAGCCACTCAGGGTGAGGTCGTTTCGCTCACGGATCCGGCGACTACCATTGCCGTAGAATTTGATGACGGTAAACTCATGCTCGGTCAGATGCGGTCCCTTGACGACGTCAACTACGACCGAATGTTAGAGAAATTAGGTCAAATCGGACTGCAAAAAATGTTCGGGGAAGCCGACCTTATCTCCCTCGTCAATTGGACGATGATCCCCGCTATGACGGAAATCTTTCGCCGGTTACTCGCCGACGTATTTCCAACCCTGCCCTCGAAAGAACGGCGCTTTTTCTTCGATCTGGCCGATCCCGAAAAACGCTCCCGCGACGACCTCCTCGAAGTGCTCAATGTGATTGGTGAGTTCGAAAGATTTGGTCAAGTCACGCTCGGCCTCAACCTGAAGGAAGCCCAGCAAGTCCACCTGGGTCTCGGTTTCTTTCCGCTACCCGAAGATGAAGCCGGTCTCCGCCAACTCGCCTCCGAGATTCGGGAAAAACTCAACTACTCCACGGTCGTGCTTCACCCGAAAGAATCCGCTGCCTGCGCCACCCGCAAAGGCACGGCCTGGGTCCCCGGCCCTTACGTCAAAAAGCCGCTGATCACCACTGGTGCAGGTGATCACTTTAATGCCGGCTTTACGATGGGACAACTCATCGGCTTGAGCCCGCAAGGTTGTCTCACGACCGGCGTTTGCACCAGCGGTCACTATGTGCGCACCGGGGAAAGTCCCCATCGCCGTGACCTCGAAACCTTCCTCGCTAACTGGAACTAAATCCGCCAATTTAACCTTATGCCTCTTCTAGAAAAATCCCTGGGCAAACTCATCTCCTTCGAAGGCCCCGAAGGCAGTGGGAAATCCACCCAAATCGCTCGCCTCGCAAAACACCTCGTGCAGCTAAGTCACAGTGTCGTCAACGTGCGCGAGCCCGGTGGCACCGAAATCGGAGAACAAGTGCGCAATATCATCGTGCACAATTCCCAAGGAGACGAAATGTGTGCGGAAACGGAGCTCCTACTCTTCGCTGCGGCGCGTGCCCAAGTGGTCCGCGAGGTCATCGCCCCCGCTCTCATGGCTGGGTCGGTGGTCTTGAGTGACCGGTTCCTCGACTCCTCCACCGTCTATCAAGGAATTGGCCGTAATCTTGCCGCCGATCCGGTCAGCCAGATTAATCAATTCGCGGTCGGCAACGTGATGCCTGAGCTCACGATTGTTCTCGATGTGCCGACGACGATTTCCCGTGAGCGCATTCGGCAACGCGCGTCAGATGTCCCCGACCGGATGGAACGTGAGAACATCGATTTCTACAAAATCATTCGAGAAGGCTACCTGTTGCTCGCTGAGAGCATGCCTGACCGTATCGTCCTCGTCGATGGGACGCTGACCGAGGATGAAATCGAAGCGAAGATCTGGGAAGTAGTCACCAAGCTCTTCAGCTAAACGTCGGCGACGTCTCGCTCATGTCAATTGCCTCCCTCGCCTGGCCTGATGCCCTCGCTGGCACCCCCTCGGTTGCCGTCATCGAGCGGGCGATCTCGCAACAAAGACTGTCCCACAGTCTGCTCATCTCGGGCGATGAGTATGAGACCCTCGTGGCGGTCGCTCACGCTATCGCCGATCGCTTGCTCTATCCGGCTCAAAGCACCGTAACGGCGCGATTTGCCCCCGAAGGCCATCCCGATTGCTTCAACCTGAGGCCGGCTGGCAAAGCGCGGCAAATTAAAGCCGGCAGCAGCTCTGCCGATCAAGGCACCATGCGCGAATTTATCCGCAAAGTCGCGGTCTCTGCCTCCTCCGGTGACCACAAAGTCGGCATCGTGCACGAAGCCGACCGGATGAATAACACGACGGCGAACATCTTCCTCAAAACCCTCGAAGAGCCCCCGCCCAACACCAGCCTCCTCGTTCTTACCACTCGCCCCTATGCGCTGCTCCCGACCATTCGCAGTCGCTGTCTCAATTTTCGTTTCCCCTCCGCCGAGGTGGGCTACGTGCCCGATGGCTGGAGGCCTTGGCTCGACGATTACGCCCAATGGCTTGGCGTCCTCTCTGCTGGCATCACCGATCGCAAGGGAGCGAGTGATGCCATCTTCGCGGCTTATGGACTGACCACCCGTTTCGGGGTTATTCTCGATGCCGCCACGGGCGAAGCTTGGAAGGCACAAAAAAAGAATCTCCCCATCGATCTCGGCGACGATGAACGCGTCGCCATCGAAACCGGTCTTGCCAACGGCTTGAGATTAAAACTGTTCGCCGGTATCGAACACGCCACCCGCGACTTCGCCCTCACTCGCATCAGCACCGGCGACGAATCCTACCGCCGCGCCTTCACCACCGCGATTGATAATCTGGAAAAGGCCGTTGGCCTGCTCCGGGTAAATCTAAATGCCCAAGCCGCGCTCGAGAGTTTTATGCTCGATTCCCTCCGCTGCTGGGCGGCGCGAAAGTAGATCCGGTTGTTTAACGTGCGAGCGAATCCAAGCTCCGCGGAGCTTGATCTCGTCGTTGGGCCCGCCTCAGTTGGCCGGGGAAACTCTGCCGCATGAAATTTGTTAAAAAATCGCCACTGCTGACGCTGGCGGTGCCGATCTTTATTGAGCAGGCGCTGCATTTGCTTACGAGCACCATGGATGTGTTGATGGTGAGCACGATTTCAGACGATGCCGTCGCCGCGCTTGGAATTTCAAATCAGTTCGTGGTGCTCTCTATCATGGTATTTGGATTTGTCGGCATCGGGAGTAGTGTCGTGGTCACCCATAGTCTCGGCGGTGGAGACAAACGAGGTGCGGAAGGCACTGCCGTCACGGCACTTTCACTCAACGTTTGGCTGGGATTTCTCATCAGCCTGATCGTATCGCTCAATGCGACCGCCCTGCTTCGTTTGATGCAGTTGCCCGAGCATCTGATGGTGTTCGCCCAGCCCTACTTGGTCATCCTTGGGGCGACCCTTTGGCTGGAATCGCATAACGTGGCCGCCGGAGCGGTGCTACGGGCGCACGGCCATACCACCGACGCGATGTGGATCACCATGTTGCAGAATGTCGTTAATGTCGTCGGCAATGCGGTGCTGCTTTTTGGCCTATTCGGAGCACCTAAGTTGGGCGTTACGGGCGTCGCACTCGCCACCGCGGGGAGCCGGGTCGTCGCGGCGATAGGCTTTGCCATCCAATTGCGCCGCCGCACCGGGATTCGATTCGGACCCAAGCAAGTCGTCGTGGTTTCGATGGTCTACCTACGCCGGATTTTGAAAATAGGTCTCCCCTCGGCGGGCGAACACCTTTCCTGGTGGATCGCGTTCATGACGATCACGTCATTCACCGCCCGGATGGGCGCCACGGAGTTGGCGATCCAGTCCTACGCAATGCAGGTGATGCACTTCGTCTTTACTTTCAGTTACGCCATCGCCCTCGCCAATGAGATCATGCTCGGGAAGCACGTGGGCGCCGGTGAGTTTGACGCCGCCTACCACCGCATGTTGCGGAGCCTGCGCACGGGCTTGATCATCGTCAGTGTTGCCATGCTCCCCAACGCGGTATTCGGCGCGTCCATCATCGGATTCTTCTCCTCCAATCTCGCCATCATCAGCGTGGGCGCGCTACTACTGAAACTCGCCCTTATCATCGAGCCCGGTCGCTTACTCAATATGAGCTTAGTCTGCGGCCTTCGCGCCACCGGAGACGTTGGCTATCCCTTCAAAATTGGTCTGATCACCATGTGGGGCATCTGGGTGCCGCTCTCTTGGTTGTTCGGCATCACTTTTGGTTGGGGGCTTCCCGGACTCTGGGCCGCGATGATCGTCGACGAAGTGGTGCGCGGTTGGATTCTCTTCCAGCGCTGGAAAAAGCGAGAGTGGCTTCCGAATGCCAAAAAAAGTCGCGCTGGCGTGACCACAAATTTAGCTGGGCCTTAGAATGGCCTAATCGTTTTTAGATGAGTGGTCCAAGACACGTTGCACGAACTCAGCCCGGGCTTCCATGTGCGGATTATGGCCTGATTCGGAGAGAGTGGATATCTTCGCCGCCGGAAAATGCGTCATGATAGTCTCATGGTCTGCTTCTTTCACGTAGTGCGACTTTCCTCCGAGCACAAATAAGGTGGGCCCCTCAAATCGATCGGTCACCTCAAGGGGACTTCGCTCCAGCTCCGGCAATGCCCCGCTGATCACCGGCAGATTAATGATCCAGCGCCATCCGCCCTCCTCCCTTCTTTCCAAATTGGTCGTGATAAATTTTCGCATGCCCCAATCTGGGACCCGTCCTTCCATTTTAAGCTCTGCCTCCCCGCGGGACTTTAACTCGCGCAGCGGAAGCTCGTGCATCGCCACGAATTCCGCCCGGTGCCCGTTGGAAAAATAACTTTTGGGCGCAATATCAACCACCACGAGCCGGCGAACCCGCTCCGGATAGCGACAGGCCAGAATCATCGCCACTTTACCGCCCATGCTGTGCCCCATCAGATCAACCTCTCCCAACCCACGGTGGTCCATCCACCGCACCACATCATCCACCAAATCATCGTAGAGCATGGTGGCAGCATGAGGTGATTTACCGTGATTCCGGAGATCCAGTGCCGAGACGGTCCAATGCTTAGCCAATTCAGCCGCGGCGCTCAGCCAGTTCCGTGAAGACCCCAACAGCCCGTGCAAAACGACCATTGGCGGTCCACCAGAATCTCCAAAATCTCGCGAATGCAATTCGATCACGGCAACAGGTTGGAAGAATCCTGCGACGACTAGCGAGCAGTTTTCAAACCGCTCACCCCGCCCAACGAATCAGTGGACGCGCTCAAAAATCTCTTGGCGAGAGCCAGCCGATCCACTGGATTACTGATTTCTACTCGCTACCCGCTTCCCCCTCCTCGCTACTTCAAAGAAATATGTCTGCCGCCAAAAAGCTCACCCCGATGATGGTGCAATACTTCGAGGTGAAGCGGAGTCTCGCCAAGGATACGATCTTGCTCTTCCGGCTCGGTGATTTCTACGAGATGTTCTACGACGATGCCGTCGATGCCTCGCGGATTTGCGGCCTCACCCTCACGAAGCGCCATGACTACCCCATGGCCGGGATTCCGCATCACGCGGCGGAAAACTACGTGCCCAAGCTCCTTGCCGCTGGTCGTAAAGTCGCGTTTTGCGACCAAGCCGAACCCGCGGTCGCCGGAAAACTCGTGAGGCGTGCGCTCACCCGAATCCTCTCGCCCGGCACCACCCTCGACGCCAACCAGCTCGACGATTCCCGCAATCACTACCTTTGTGCCCTCACTCGCGACAAACACGGGTTGCACGCCGCGTGGCTCGACCTCTCCACGGGGGAGTTCAAATTAGCGACCGACGAGTCCGTCGACAACTTGCTCCCCGTTCTCACCGCCCTCGAACCGGCGGAGCTTCTCCTCATCGAGGGAGATCAGGCTAAATTGCGCGATGCTCCCCACGATGATGTCGATGCCCGAGCGCTCTACGACTTTTGCCAAGACCGTTTGGTCACCGAACTGCCCGGCTACCATTTCGAAACCGATTCCGGAGCTCGCACCGTGCTCGATGCTCTCAAAGTGCTCAACTTCGAGGGCTTTGGTCTGAGCGAAAAGCACCGTGGCCTCGGTCCCGCGGGAGCCCTCGTCCACTACGCCACCGAAAATCTTTGCGCAAAACCGGAGAACCTCCGCGCGCTCCAGGAATACCGGAGCGCCACGACCTTGCTCATCGATCCCGCGACCCTGCGTAACCTAGAAATTTTCCAATCCAGTCGAGGCTCCCGGCAAGGTTCGCTCTTGGCCGCCATCAATCGCACCGCCACCGCTGCCGGCGCACGCTTACTCGAACGCTGGCTGAGTGCGCCCGAATTGAATCTTACCGAGATTCGGCGTCGCTCTGCCACGATCGGTGAGCTGCTCGGCGAACCCCTTCTGCTCGGCGAACTCCGCGAAACCCTCGGTCAAGTTCGTGACATTCCTCGCATCCTGGGCCGTCTCCAGAATCGCCTGCGCAATCCCCGTGAACTTGGCGGCGTGAGAGATACGCTCTTACAGCTTCCCGATATCCGGCGCTTGCTGAGCGATTTCGGTCAAACTCTCGGCGCAACCTACCCGGCTCGAATTGACCAACAGACTGATCTGCGCGAACTACTCGAACGCGCCCTCTCCGACGAAATTCCGACCGACATCGCTGAAGGCGGTGCGGTGCGCGAAGGATTCGATGCCGAACTCGACCGGATTCGCGGCCTGACGCGCGACAATAAAACTTGGTTGTCCGACCTCGAAAGCACCGAGCAAGTGCGCACGGGGATAAGAAGCTTAAAGCTAAAGTATAACAATAACTTCGGCTATTTCATCGAGGTGACCAAAGCGAATCTGCATCTGGTTCCCGACAACTACGTGCGTCGGCAAACCACCGTCGGCGGCGAGCGCTACGTCACCGATGAACTGAAGCAGAAGGAAAAAGAGATTCTCCACGCCGAGGACAACGCCCTCCTCCGGGAACGAGAGCTGTTCACGCAATTGATCACCGCCGTGCTGGATGAATCCCTCGCGCTCAGTGCGACCGCCGACGCCGTGGCAGAACTCGACGTCCTCGCGGGTTGGGCCGTGCTCGCCCGGGAGTGGGATTACCATCAGCCGGAGATCGACGAAAGCGACGTGCTGGAAATCAGCGAAGGTCGCCACCCGGTCGTCGAGCAAATGCTTAAGGCCCCGGATGCCGCCGCCCTGCGAGGCAATCAATCGTTCGTGCCCAACGACACCACCCTTTCTTCTAGCGTGGAACAGCTCGCCCTCATTACGGGACCCAACATGGCCGGTAAATCGACCTATATTCGCCAAATCGCCCTGATTACCCTACTCGCCGAAGTCGGCTGTTGGGTGCCAGCTGCGAAGTGTCGTATCGGTCTCGTTGATCGAATCTTTTCCCGGGTTGGTGCCAGTGACGATCTCGCCCGGGGTAATTCGACCTTCATGGTCGAGATGAATGAGACCGCCAACATTCTGAACAACGCGACCGATCGCTCATTGATTATTCTCGACGAGATCGGGCGCGGCACGTCGACCTACGATGGGCTTAGTATCGCTTGGGCGGTGGTGGAGCACTTGCACGGTTCTTCGGACCGCGGCGCGCGCACTCTCTTTGCGACGCATTACCAGGAGCTCACTCAGCTCGACAAGCACTTGCCACGACTGCGTAACTACAGCGTCGCCGTGAAGGAATGGAACGACGAAATCGTCTTCGTGCGCCGCGTAATCGCTGGCCCCGCCGATCGCAGCTACGGCATTCAAGTCGCCCGGCTCGCCGGGCTCCCCAGCAGTGTCATCGATCGGGCGAAGTCAATTCTCAGTAAATTGGAGTCCGACGATACGTCGATCGAACTGACCGCGCCCCAGGCGAAGCCCCGCAAAAAGATCACCGTAAAGCCGGTCGACGATTCGCAGCTCAACCTGCTTTAACCGATGACTCCTCCGCATGCTCCTGGGGCCGAGCCGGTCGTGTTGATGCGCCGCATGACCAATCCGGTTATCGTGGGCCCGCAGACGTTGGCGCTCGATCCGACCGCCCCACTTCAACGCTTTCCGGTCGAGGCGCTGCGCGGCAAACTCACGGTTAATCTTTCAGCCGATTTAGCGGAGGGATCTCACCTCCAGTGGACGCAAAACGGGGCACCGATCGCGGGAGCCACGCACTCGGGCATCGTGATCGAAAACCCCTCAGTTACGGACAGTGATGTCTACTGGGCTGAGATCACCACGGATAATCACACCAGCCGTTCCCAGTCATTCCTGCTGATGGTTCACGCAGGACTGCCCCTGCAAAATCAATCCGTGCGGGGATTTGTTCAACCGGGCAAAGGACTCACGGCCGGCTTCACCATCGGTCGCGCGAGTGGCCCGCTACGTCCGCGCCGAATCTTGATCCGGGGTATTAGCTCGTCGCTGGCAAAATTCGGCGTCACCGAGGTGCTTTCCCAAGTAAAGGTCTCCTTTTTCCGTCGCGCCAACAATTGCGGCAACCTGCTTCAATTTGACGGTGATATGGCGGCAGCACTGGTGACTAAAGTCGGCGCATTCGCCTTAGATACTGAGCCGAACGAATTTTGTGCATTCGCAGATTTAGGACCGGGAACTTATAGCATCGTGCTCGAATGCGATCAGTCCGAATCCGGTGAAGCCCTCATCGAAGTCTACGATACTTTGGCCTAATTTTACTGCGATGTCCGCTCCTCTGCCCCCTTTCGAACTCGCGATAAATCGGTCAGTTTCGCCCGACGACGAGATGGTAACACCCGGAGCAGAGGGCAACTACTTCGACATCGGTGAAAGTGCCCTGGAATTGATCAAATTGGCCGGAATTTTATCCAACCGCCCCGATTTTCAGAACATCCTCGATCTACCTTGCGGCCACGGGCGGGTCATGCGTTGGCTGCGAGCCCAGTATCCGCACGCCAAAATCACCGGCTGTGATCTGAACCGCCCCGGCGTCGATTTCTGCCAAGAGCAATTCGATGCAGCGGGCATCTACTCAAACGTCGATCTCAGCAAGGTCCGCTTTGAGACGCCATTCGATCTCATTTGGTGCGGCTCATTACTCACGCACCTCCCCGTCGCGAGAGCCTTGGCTACGCTCGATTATTTGCTGAGCTGGGCCAGGGAAGACGCTGTCATCGTGTTTTCAACCCAGGGGCGATATTTCAGTTCGTTGCTTTCTCGCGACCAAGGCGACTTTGCGGACAATGCTGATATTGTCTCACTTTTAGAGCGCTACACGACCGAGGGGGCGGCATTTGAACCCTACTATGAGGATCCCCATCAGCAGTATGGGTTGACGCTGATGACCCCCGAGTTTTTGACCCGACACCTGCAGAAATTCCCCAATGTCATCGTGCGAGCTTACCTCGAACAGGCTTGGGGCGTTCAGGATGTCGTCGTGCTCTATAAGAAGGAGAAATTCTTCGCCCCGCTGCTCGGCTAGGATGACCACGCAGTAAATTAGGTTGAATGTTGAGGGGCTAACGTCATCGCCGAGTAATGTCGTTTTCAGATTTGGGCCTTACCGATCCGCTCGTCCGTGCCGTTGAAGCGCGAAACTACACCGAGCCTACGCCGGTGCAGCTTGAGGCAATTCCAGCGATCTTGGAGGGACAAGACGTTTGGGCCATGGCAGAAACGGGTTCGGGAAAAACCGCCGCCTTTGCTCTTCCTCTCATTCAGCGATCGTTGCAAATCCCTCGACCAAACCGCCAATCCATCGGCGTGTTGGTGCTGGTGCCGACTCGCGAATTGGCCGTGCAGATCGAGCAATCATTCGCCGCTTACACTCAATACCTACCCACTCAGCTCAAAACAGTCTGCGCTTATGGTGGAGTCTCCGCCAACCCCCAGATGATGGCGCTACGTGGTGGCGCCGACATCGTGATCGCCACCCCCGGGCGCCTGCTCGACCTGATCGATCAGAATGCTCTCCAAATCGGTGACGTGCAGGCCGTCGTGCTTGATGAGGCCGACAAACTGTTCGAATTCGGGTTCACAGATGAATTAACCCGTATCACTGACCTACTCCCTCAGGAGCGCCAAACCCTGCTCTTTTCGGCCACATTCCCGCCAGCGGTATCGACCCTCGCTAAGTCACTGCTGACTGATCCGGTCAAAATCAGTTTTGCCGAGTCACCCAAGGAGACTCCTGCGATCACCGAAAAAGCGATCGAAGTCGATGCGCCCCGGCGCACGCAACTCCTGCTTCACTTACTTCAGGACCCCGCATGGACGCGGGTGCTGGTCTTTGTCTCCACGAAATACTCGACCGGGCATGTAGCCGAAAAACTGCGCCGCGCCGATATTACCGCTGGCTCACTCCACGGTCAGCTCAGTCAAGGTGCCCGACTGAAGGCGATCAACGACTTCAAAGCCGGGAATCTTCAGGTTTTGGTGGCCACCGATCTCGCGGCTCGGGGCATCGACATTCCAGAACTTCCGGTCGTCGTGAATTACGATCTGCCTCGTTCCGTCGTGAGTTACACCCATCGCATTGGCCGCACGGGTCGCGCGGGCCAGTCCGGCACCGCCGTCAGTTTCGTCACCGCCGACACGTTCCCACACTTTCAGCTCATCGAGAAACGTTATGATCGCGTTATTCCACGCGAACAAATCGAAGGATTTAGCCCCTCCGCCCTTCCCTCCACCATCCCGGTCAACCCCGATGGTGGTGGCATCAAAGGCAAGCGGAAGAGTAAGAAAGATAAACTTCGCGAAGCCGCCGGCCAAACGCTGCCGCCAGCCCCATCTCCCTCTTCATCCCCCGCGCCGACGCCGACTGCTAAAGCTCAGCCACCGCCCAGGCCTCAGAGGCAGTCACGCCCCCGGCAAGATCGACCAGAGCGTGCCGAACCGGAGCGAAATGAAATTGAATCCTCATTCGCCTGGCATCGCCCGAGACCGGGGTCACGTCGTCGGTGATCCGATCGGCCCTCTAAGGGCGTTCTGCGACGTAGAGCCTGTAGGCAGCTCGTTTCGCGTTTTCATGCACTTTTGCAGGAACTTCCGTGATCTTAAATTTCGCCTGTGATAAGCGGGTTCGAAAGATATCGTCAGGTCGGGCCGACCAAAACACGGCGCGCCCCCCCGGTCGCAACGAACGGCGCACCGCTTGCAACCCGGCCTTTTCATAGAGTCGTGAGTTGCCTTCCGCGACCATCGCCATGGGGCCGTTGTCGAGATCGAGTAATATAGCGTCATACCTCCCCGGCTGACTGGACATTATTAACGCAACCGCATCACCCACCATCACTTTCACATTCGGTTGATCAAGTGCGCCGGCATTCAATTCCCGTAAATAAGTGCGATTCCACGCCACGACTTCTGGGACCAATTCAGCGACATCGACGCTGACCGACGGTCCGGTGGACTCCATCACGCTGCGAAGAGTGAGGCCCAAACCGAGTCCTCCCACTAGGACGCGACCGTCTCGCGACGGATCCAGATGCGCCCCCCCCCCCGGCCCAGTAGCACTTCCGAAGCCTGCGCCCGGGAGTGCATCAGCTCTTGTCCGGCATAGTTCATCGAAAAGGCTCCATCTTGCTCGAAAAGCGCCATCATGCCGCCATCGGCGAGCTTGGTCTGAGCTAGTTTTATACGGGGCTTCATGATGATTTAACAAGAAATACGACCTCAGTTGACGAGCTGATATCTTCCCGCACCAGTCCAAATGCGTATTCGCATTGATTCGGCAGTCGAATCCGCGACCATCGCGCCTGCATGAAGAAAACGTTTCTCCTCACCTCTGCCACTCAAGCCGATGCCCGTGTCCGGGACAAGATACGTCACGAGGTGAATAAATACGTGAAGCGGGAGCGAAAAAAAGATCTTCCAGAAGGTTTCTTTCGATGGGACTTCGATTGTAAGATTGGCGCTTCCGAGGAGGTCGCCACCGAGACGAAAGTCGACGCCTTAGCTGCTGGCATCGATGAGGTCGCCGCCGAAGGCGCCGCCAAGGTCTACTTGCAAATCGAAGCAGTCGCGAAGCGACGTTCAGAACGCGATTAACGCCCTACTGAGCCTCGCGCCGTAGGGCCCAAATCGACTTCGCTTGGCGAATGGTGTCGGCCAACACCGCCGGAGTCAGCGCCTGTTTGGGATCGTCGCCGATGCCATTGACTGGATCGACGTGTGATTCGATACACAGTCCGTCAGCGCCATAGGCGACCGCAGCCAAGGAACACGCCGGCACGTAGGCGGCTTTACCCACTGAGTGCGAAGGGTCCACCACTACGGGAGCCCAGCTCTTTTCCTTTAACAATGGAGTGATGCTCTCATCGGGGTGGTTGCGATAACCGTCCATTCCCGGAGAAGTGCCTCGGGGGCATAGCATCACATTGGGGTTACCAAAACTCACAATATATTCGGCTGCCGCAATGAACTCATTGATCGGTCCCATGTGGATACTGCGCTTGAGTAAAACGACGGTATCCTTCTCTGCGATCCCTTTGCCAATGGCTCGAAGGAGCGAGTAGTTCAGCGCATTGCGGGCTCCAATTTGGAGCATGTGCACCCCTGCATCCAACGCCATTTTCAAGTGATCTTCGTCCATCACCTCCGCGTCGACGGGGAGTCCGGTGCGGTTTGAGGCCTCCATCAAGATGTCGAGTGACTTGGCGTCGCCTTGGAAAGAATAAGGATTAGTGCGGGGTTTCCACACGCCGCCGCGCACGACCTGCGCCCCCGCTTCTTTTACCGCCGCTGCAGTTTCGTAAAAGTAGTTGGGGTTCTTCGGATCGATCGTGCATTGCCCCGCGATCACCAGCAGTTCTTCTCCGAGCGTCACTCCGCCAATCTTCACTTGGTGCGAGGCGAGGTCCGAACGGCGATCCATTAACTTAAACGGAGACTGGATGCGATCGACCCGGTCCACGTAACTGAGTCCCTCGATCCGGTTGATCATCAACTCTTCGCGCTCATCGCCCAAAATGGCATAGATCGTTCGGACCGCTCCAACGATCGGTTGGAGGCGACAGTTGAACTCACTCACAACGCGAGTCAGTTCAGCGATTTGTTCGTCGGAGAGGCGATTGGATTTAGGGAGAATCATGGCTGTTTTAAGAAATGAAAAAGCCGCCCAAGGGCGGCTGATGGCGAGGTTTTTAAACTACTTTAAAACGTCTTCGCGCGCCGCTTAGGAGGAATAGTAAGAGCTAAACCAAAAGCTGTAACGAAAATCTGCGAAAGAAAACACGAGCGCAAGCAGAGCAGTGGGCTCGGCCCAATGTCAATGTTGGGATGGCGGACGGGTGCCTCGGGCGAATTCTCCCTCAAATTCCGATACTGCGCAAAAATTCAGAAGGAATCGGTGCTTCTGCATTGAATCGATGTCGTTTACCGGCCCACTCAAATTCAAAACTCGTGCGGGCCGAATGCAGAAACAAACGTTTCTCGCCCGCCGACTTTGCAAAAATTCGATTGAGGCGAAAGTCTCCGTAAGTCGCGTCTCCCACGATGGGCAGATGCCTTTGAGCACACTGCACGCGCAATTGATGGCTGCGGCCCGTCCGTGGTTCCAATTGAATAAGACTGAGTGGCGGAGACGTCTTGTTCGTGGACTTTAGCAACTGCATCGCCGCTTCGGCCGGAATATTACCTCGACCCGTGGCGCGAATTTGTCCCCCGGATTTTTGCACCGCGATACGATCATGCCAAATGTCTCGCCGCCCAATCGGTCGACCAAACACCAGCGCCGTGTAGTATTTACGAATACGTTTCGTTTTAAAGAGCCCTCGGATATGCGCCGCGAGGATCTCATCAGTGGCCAAAAGCACGACACCCGAGGTGGCTGAGTCCAAGCGATTGAGGAGCCACGCACGGCTTGGTGCCTGGGTGCCTTGGTCCCACTTGTAGTATTCCCCGGTCGACGAGTAAGTTGCGTTGAGGAGTGACCTCCCCTCTTCGCCTCGTTTGTTGGGATGAGACAAGACTCCCGCAGGTTTCGCTAGAGCGATCAGGCCAGCCTCATGGCTTTGCACTGAAACCACGCCACGACCTAGGGGAGCGTCAAAACGGCGAAATGGAACCGGCTGGTCGAGATGAGCCATTTAACGGTAGTAGAAACTCAAACGAATGGGGGTCGAATCACCAAGGATGACTCGCATTTCGTCGGCCCATTCGCCATAGCCGTCGTCGAAACGGGCGGGGGCGGCAATGGCTTCCACGGCGACGCCGTTCCACAACAAGCCGGCGTTACCCTCCACCTTCGTTATCGTGATTGATCCATCTTTGTGCAGATCGAATCGGACCTGCACGCGACTCCCGTCCAGCGGAAATCCCACTCGGCGCTCGATCTTCGCTTGGATTTCGGCGTTCCACGTTTGTTCGATCACTTCCAGCATGCGTTTGAAATAGACGCCAAACGTCGTTTTCAACGCATCGTGGGCCACCACGCCAATGTTGCGGGTGCCCTCGACTCGATCACTAAAGATGGCGGGCTTGATTTGAGACTGCGCTAGGTTCGGCCGTGCAGACGGTTGGTTAGGATTGGGGCGGTAGTAGATACCCTTGCCCTCCGGTGACGCCAGTGCGGGGTCAGTCACACTCTCGATCGGTTCATCGATATCGGCCTGAGGATTTTCCGGAAGTTTGACGACGTTAGCCCCAAAACTCTCTTCCGCGTCGCCCACCAATTTTTCGGTTCCACCCAAGGGGTCTTGCGCTAGAGCGGGCAATTCTTCCTCCGTATCAGGCTCGGCCTCCGACGGCTCGGGCGTGGGAGGTGTGGCTGGCACCGGGAGCGCCGGAGGGGCGTTCTCGCCGGAAACGATCGAAGTCGATTCGATATCCTCCTCGCCCTCGGTTGACGGCTTGTCTCCTTCGATTTCAGCGGGTTCCTCTTGCGCGAGCTGCTGATTACGTTCGGCAAAATTGGCCGTTTCGTCCGGCACGTTTTCAGGCGCATCAGGATTGGCGTCCACAAAAGTAGTGGGTGGCACTTCCTCCGGGGTGATTTCGATATCAAACTTGGTCGTCGTTTCAATGAGTCCGTCCCCCCTCGCTGGTGGGGTGGACATGAAACTATGCTCAAATTTAGGCCCCAGCCAAAGGAGTAAAACATGCGCCAGGATCGTCGCAACGATGCCAATCTTAATGGCTCGATCGCGCCGAGGCACGCGCAACCACTCTGTCCCGGCACTTTTAAATGGAGGACGGCGTCTGGTTTTTGCGCGGCGGCGTGATTTGGCGGATCGAGGCATGCTATCGGGAGCGCTGGAACAGTGGCAGTCAGCCCAAGAGACCGACCTCGGTCAAAATTTGTTTCGTTTCATCGAGAGGAAGCCCCACGATGTTGCTAAATGATCCTGTCTGTTGAGCGACAATCATTTCTCCATGCTCCTGAATGGCATACCCTCCGGCCTTATCGAGCGTGTGCACTTTACTCAAATACTCGGCAATTAACTCATCAGTGAGTTGATGAAATGTCACTTCGCTCGCCACGCCCCGATCAATCGCAATCTTTTGATCAAATTTCCGGAGGGCCAATCCGGTGTAAACCGTATGGGGGCGTCCGCTCAGGCGTCGTAACATTTGTTCTGCTTCTTTCCGATCAGCGGGCTTATTGAGCGCGGAACCGTCAATGAAAACGGTGGTGTCTGCGCCTAACACCCACGCGTCAGGATTTTGCTCGCCTACCCAATCGGCTTTCAGTGCTGCATTGTGAGAAACCATTTCTCTGGGATCGGTGGAAGGATCTTCGTGTTCGATCACGTCGGCTGCGATGATTTCAAACGAAAGCCCAGTTTGCGCCAAGAGTTCCCGGCGACGCGGGGATGCGGAAGCGAGAATGAAACGAACAGATGGCGGGAAATGCACAGGCACCATGACAATTAGTGAAATTGGCGCTCACGCCGCAAGCCCGCCCGGCGGAAAGACCTAACGCAACAGAGTGATTGACGGACAATTTCGCCATGCGAGTTGTCAGGCGCTCACCCTTCGCGCAACGTCTCGCCTTCCTTCATGCGAATAGGCATAGCTCAAATTAATCCCACCGTGGGCGACCTTCACGGCAATCGAGACCAGATTTTGTCTGCCTACCGGAACCTCGTCGATAAGGGGGCCGAATTAGTGGTGTTCCCAGAACTCGCGATCACCGGCTATCCGTCGAGAGATCTTCTGAATAAGCAGCGGTTTGGCGCTGATAGCGAAGGCGTGTTACTCGAAATCGCGGCGGCCACGGGTCAAGTTCCCGCTCTCGTCGGAACGCTGGAACAGAACCCATCTCGCCTCGGACGAGCTTTCTTCAACGCGGCCGCGCTCTGTCAGAATGGCGAGATCAAGCAGCTCTGCCGAAAATGTTTGCTACCATCGTATGGCGTGTTCGACGAGGACCGGTATTTTGAGGCCGCCAGCGCGCCAAGTATACTGACTATCTTAGGACACCGCATCGGGATCACGATCTGCGAAGATATTTGGCATCTTCCACCCGCGGCACCGCAGTCCCCCTACCATTTCGATCCGGTGGGCGCACTAGCCGACGCCAAGATCGATCTGATGATTAACTTGTCCGCCAGCCCGTGGCATGTGGGAAAGAGCCGACTGCGCGACTCCGTGCTTCGGGAAACTGCGCAAAAGCTTCGTTGCGACATTGTCTACGTGAACGCGGTGGGCGGTAACGACGAACTGGTCTTTGATGGCCAGTCACTGGTGATGACAAAACACGGCACCGTGACAAATCGTCTGCCCGCCTTCGTCGAATGTGCTGCCGTGGTGAAGGTGCTGGAGGATTCCACTCCTGCCGTCCCGGCGGTGAGTGAAACGCCAGAGGGCGATGAAAACGAGATTGCTGATGTTTTTGACGCCTTAGTTTTAGGGCTGCGCGATTACGCCGCCAAATCCGGCTTTACCCATGGTCTCGTTGCCCTGAGCGGAGGCTTGGATTCAGCCGTGGTGGCGGTAATCGCTGCGGCGGCACTTGGTCCGGCGAATGTGCGGGGCGTCTCACTTCCATCCGCCATTTCTTCATCACACTCTCGCGACGGTGCCGCTGATCTAGCGAGGAGGCTCGAGATTAAGTTTGATACCATCAGTATCCAGGCGGCAGTTGCGGCGGCGAAATCGGCGTTGGCTCCGGCGTTAAAGGGCACCGAATCGGACGTGACGGAAGAAAATCTGCAGGCCCGTATTCGCGGCACGTTTATGATGGCGCTATCGAACAAATTTGGCGCTTTGCTCGTGAGCACGGGCAACAAGAGTGAAATCGCCGCGGGATACTGCACGCTCCACGGAGACAGGTGCGGAGGACTTGCGGCGATTTTGGACTTGTTTAAAACGCAGATTTTTGCCCTCGCCCGCTGGATTAATCGAGATCGTGAGGTCATCCCGTGGCACACGATTAATAAACCACCGAGCGCGGAACTAAGTCCTGGCCAAACGGACGAAGATACTTTGCCGCCTTACGGTCTCCTCGATGCCATCTTGCGAGATTACGTCGAAGCAGGCTTTTCCAGCCGTGATTTGATCGCCCGAGGTTATGACGAAACTATCGTAAGGGAAATCGTGCGAAAAGTTGATCTCAATGAATACAAGCGAAGACAAGCTGCCCCGGGGCTTAAAATCACTCGCCTCGCCTTTGGGGTTGGTAGACGCATCCCCATCGTGCAACGCTACATAAGTTAATCGATTTCAACTTCATATTCTCAATTTCAGATGGATTCAAATTCTCTTTTCGAACGCGCAAAACAACTCATCCCCGGCGGAGTGAACTCTCCGGTCCGGGCATTTCGCGCGGTGGGCGGATCTCCTTTTTTCGTAAAATCGGCGCAGGGGGCGACGCTGACCACCGCGGATGATCGAGAGCTCATCGATTTTGTCTGCACCTGGGGCCCAGCGATTCATGGCCACAATCACCCCGTAATTCGTGAGGCTATTGCCGAAGCACTCAGCCGGGGAACCTCATTCGGCACGCCCAATCCCTATGAGGTGAAAATGGCCGAGCTGATCACCCAATTTGTGCCCTCGATCAAAAAAGTTCGCATGTGTAACAGCGGCACTGAGGCGACGATGTCGGCGATTCGGTTGGCGCGAGGTTATACCGGCAGAGATAAGATCATTAAATTCGCCGGCTGCTATCATGGCCACTCTGACTCTTTGTTGATCAAAGCCGGATCGGGTGCGTTGACCCATGGACATCCTGACAGTGCGGGCGTGCCGGCTTCTTTCGCCCGCGAAACGATCGTGCTCCCATTTAATGACCGATCTGCCCTAGAGGACGCATTTTCCGCCAATCCCGACCAAGTTGCTGGTGTTATTCTCGAACCGTATCCCGCTAATATTGGGCTCATCGTGCCCGATGACGGTTACCTGAAATTTCTGCGTGAACTAACTCAAAAGCACGGAGCCGTGTTGATTTTTGATGAGGTCATGACTGGCTTCCGCTTAGCCAAAGGCGGGGTGCAAGAAATTGAAAAAATTATGCCCGATATTACGACCTTGGGTAAAATCATCGGTGGCGGTTTACCCGTCGGTGCCCTGGGCGGGAAAGCCGAGATCATGGATCATCTCGCCCCCCTCGGTCCGGTTTACCAAGCAGGAACTTTGAGCGGTAACCCTCTTGCGATGGCCGCAGGAATCGCGGCACTCGAATTACTCGAGCAAGAAAATACCTACCCTCGTCTGCAACAATTGGGCGCCCAAATTCAAGCAGCCGTCGATGGAGCGCTAAAAACGAAAGGATTGGCCGGACAAGTTCCCCAACGGGGATCGATGTGGAGCACCTACTTCACGGCTGAACCTGTTCGTGATCTCACCTCGGCACAAACGACGGACACTGTGCTATTCGGACGCTACTTCCGGGGATGTTTGGCGCAGGGCGTCTACTTGCCCCCGAGCGCGTTTGAAGCATGTTTCATTAGCACTGCGCACGAAGGGGCCGCCATCGATCGTGCCTGTGAGATAATCTCCAATGTAATCAAAGACCTATGACGTTCGTTCCTCGCCTTGCGCTAATTTTCCTGGCCCTCCTAGCTGCGGCCCCGGCGGTTGCAGCGTCACCGGATCCGCGGATTCAGCCAGTGAATGCAGCGGTAATCCCGATCTCGGAACTCGACGCCGGCATGAGAGGTGAAGTGTGGACAGTCTTTCGCGGCACCGAGCCTGAACCTTTCAATGTCGAAGTCACCGGCGTCATTCAGAACGCCCTGGGGCCAGGTAAGTCGATGATCCTTTGTGAATTGGTCGACGAGCGGGTTCAGCACATGGGTGCCGTAGCTGGAATGAGCGGGAGTCCCCTTTACATCGGCGGGCGTTTTGCCGGCGCGCTCTCTTATCAAGTGCAGCGATTCGAGACGGTCCGCTTTGCTGGATTTACCCCCGCGGAAGACCTTTTGGAAGTGATGCAAATCGCACTGGACTCGTCTCGTGGAGATCATCGAGCTAAAGAACTATTTCCGGTCTCATCTCCCTCCTCTTCGTCGTTTGAGACCGGCGAACTTTCTGCCCGAGGCACCGCTAACAATTCCCCTTTTACCCCCCTCTCGCCGGTTTTTACTTTCGGCGGAGTTTCACCTTTAGTCTCGGCCCTTTTTGCCGCGCCCTTCGCTGAACTCGGAATCAATACCAACTCACTTGGTGGATCTACTTCAGCTGGCGAAGCTCTCGATGAGAGCCCGGCAGCATTGAAACCGGGATATGCAGTAGGCGCGGCCCTGGCGGTAGGTGACATTACTCTCGCTGGCACCGGAACCGTGTCCCAAGTGGATGGCGGTCGAGTTCTTGCCTTTGGCCACCCGATGTTAGGGTTAGGCACCGTAGAAGTTCCGATGACTTCTGCGGAAATCGTCGCCATTCTTCCTTCGAACTTAAGTTCTTTCAAAATCGCCAACAGTGGGCAGGTCATCGGCACCGTCCGTCAGGATCGGCTTTCGGCAATTTACGGCGAGATCGGACCGGGGCCTGATTTGGTGCCAGTGCGAGTGAATACGCCGCATCGCACCATCGAGTTTGCCACCGTGCGTCACCCTCGGCTCACGCCGATGATCACGGCCACCGGACTTTCGCAAGCCGTGCTGGGCTCAAACGATGCCGGTTTGACTGATGGATTTCGGATCAAAACCGAGGTCGAATTCGCCGAAGGAAAAAACCTCATTGTGAATGAGCTTTATGCGGGGTCCGAAGGGTTCAAAGCAGGACTGGCCTCGATGGTTCAGAAATTTTCCGTGTGGTTACAAAACCCCGTTGAAGAGGTCTTCCCTGAGCACGTCGAATTCACGGTAGAGCCCTTATATGAGAATCCGACGATGAGCCTGGATAACGTTCAGGTATCTCATCAAATCGTCAGTTCTGGTGGTGAGGTCGTCGTCACAATTTCGCTACGCAACTTCCAAGGGCAGCCAGCTCGGGAGCTAATTACCATTCCAATCGACTCATCTTGGATCGGTGAAAAATTGGAGATCGTCGTATCTGATGGTAGTTCCCTAGATAATTTAACGGGGGCACAACGCAGTTTTCCGGTAAGCCAAATTAGAGACTTTGACGCCTACCTAAACGCAATTCGCAATCAGCGTCGGATGGATGGGATTTTCATTTCAGTCCTAAGAATGTCTGACCTTTTCTTGGACCAGACCCAAGTGACCCACCAACTACCGAGCTCTTTTGCTCGGATCGCGCAACTCGCTGATCGCGCGAGATTCTCCCAAAAAGTTGCTCGTGAGGTGCTTTGGCAGACTCACATTCAACCAGATAAACTGGTCACCGGTCTCGTTCGAAAACCGCTGGTCGTTTCGGACTGAAGCTCCCGCATTCATTTGTTATGAAAATTTCCAGACTCGTTTATATTATTATCGGTTCACTGTGGGCCTCTTCTTTCACTGTAGGTGAAGGGTTTTCAAAACAACAGCAGATCAATTTTTTCAGAGATGTTTCCTCCCGAGATCTCTCAGGGTTAGCGGTGCGATCTGACGGGCGCCTCGTGACGGGCCCTGCCTTAACCCCAATTCATTCGGATTTGGATGTAGACCTCGCCTGGGATCTTGAGCGATTAGATGAATCGAGTTGGCTCATCGCGACCGGACCTGACGGAAAGATTCTAAAACTGAGTTATTCGAATAGTGATGAGCAGTCAGAAATTTCCCCTTGGGCTGACTTGGGATCAGAACAGATCTTCAAATTACTCGTTTTGGATGACGGACGAGTGGTCGCGGGAACATCACCCACTGGCCAAGTGGTGCTTTTTTCTGCCACGGGCGAAAAACTCGCCTCCGTCAATCTACCAGCTGATTCTGTTTTCGATTTTCTGGCATGGGATGGCGGCGATGCCGTGCTAGTAGCAACGGGTAACCCGGGGCGGATAATGCGCATCGACCTCGCGACCTTCGTTGCAACCGAACCTCCGGCAATCGCACCTGAGAATAATTCGACGACAGAAATTTCAGGATCTAATAACGTCGAGGAACGAGGAGTCACCGCATTCGGATCGATTCGGGATCGGAATGTTCGGAGCCTCGCTCTCAGCCGACAGGGTCACGTTTTGGCGGGATCTGCACCGAGCGGTAACTTGTATCGTTTCGAAGCATCGGGCGGAGACCCGATCATCCTGCTCAATCATGAAAAAGCGGAAATAACCGATATTTTCGTCGATTCAAACGGTGATGTGTTCGTCGCAGTAGTGCATTCGGCGACCCCAAAGAAGACTCGTGTGGTCACCTCTACATCTGGCTCAGCGACGAGTCCTCCCCCCACCACCAAACCGACTGTGACTATTATGGAAGTGGCACCGACCACGACGTTTTCGGGCAGAAGTTCTGTCATAAAATTGGCTCACGGTGACGGACTTCCTGAAACGATCGTTTCCCGTTCCGGAATCGCGATTTATCGTATCGCGAAGCAAGGCGAGCTCCTCATTTTCCCCGGCGGAGACAGTGGTGAACTAATGGGATACGATACCGCTGCTCGCCGGGCGCTCACCTTTGCAGGAAGTGACTCTGCTCAGATAACTGACATCTCTCGCATTGATGATCAGAATAACTTTCTCCTTCTGACCAACAATCCCGTTTCACTCGCGAAACTAGATTTCAGTCCCCGTCAAGAGCGTCACGCCGAGACCAAGAGAATTGACCTACGAACCCTATCTGATATCGGTGCCCTTCGTTTCAATCGGTTGCGCGGCGTTGATTCAACTCGACTCAACTTATCGCTGAAAACCAATCGAGGTAGCGATGAGACCGAAGGATGGACAGGTTGGATGCCGCTCTCGTTTTTGAACGGCGCCTGGAAAGCCAGTGACCTGCGCGGACAGTATGTAAAACTTCGCATCGAGATTCCAGAATTAGAAACTGAGCAGGCTCAGATCGACAGTGGAACACTTCATCATCTTCCCCTCAACCGCCGGCCATCATTACAGTCGTTTCAGGTGATCACGCCAAACTTCGGTTTAAAACTTCGGGCCGAGTCAAAGGCACTCTCTCCGCCCACGCTTGCTCAAATTTCAGGTGGGACAACGGGGTCCCGGACGCAGTCTGATGCTGAACGAAACAAGGCGAACTTACTTGCAAGCCAAGTCGTTCCATTACCAGGAGCCCAGCTTGTCACGTGGACCATTTCGGACGCCGATGGTGATAATTTCACCGCTTCGTTTTCAGTTCGGGAAGAACACTCGAACACGTGGATCGAACTTGCGTCTAACACGGATCAAACTTGGGTCCAGTTTGATCGTTCTACCCTCCCAGATGGTATTTATTTTACCAAACTAGTGATAGCCGAGAGTGCACCACGCTCGGAGGCGCAAAGACACGAAATTACGTTTGAGACCGATGATCTGGTGATCGATCAGACCGGTCCCGAAATTACGGATGTGCAGATCCGTAAGTTAGAGAAAAGAACCGTCATTGACGTCGAAGGTCATGACGCGATGTCGATGCTCATGGGGATCGAAGTTTCGCTGAATAACGGCCGGTACCTTGAAAGTGAACAGACAACCGATGGAATCTTGGATGAACAATCCGAGCGATTTACGCTTTCGATTCCGTCATCCGATCTCGAGGGAGCAACGGGGTTTCAGATTAAATTGCAAGACGATGCCGGCAACGAATCTGCCCGTCGTATTCAGTTTGAATAGACGCCTCATGCGATCTCCGTCGCCGTCCCTAGGCGCGGGGATGAGCTTGGCGGTAAACCTCCTTCAATCGGGCAACACTCACGTGAGTGTAGATCTGGGTGGTGGCCAAATTGGCGTGCCCCAGCAGCTCCTGCACGAGCCTGAGATCGGCTCCAGCATTCAATAAATGGGTGGCATAACTATGCCGAATTTTGTGCGGAGTGATATCCAAGGGGAGATCAGCCAGCGCAAGGTAGTCCTTGAGCATTTTTTGCACGAAACGGACATTGATGCGACGATGCTGACGGTCGACCAACACTGGGGACTCGCGACCGGTATCCTGGGCGTAGTCTTTCTGCCAACGACTTAATACGGAAACGGCTATTTCCCCGAGAGGGCAAAGCCTCTCTTTGTGCCCTTTGCCCAAAACCCTGACGGTCCCATTCTCAAAATTAATCGCACCATAGTTCAGTCCCACCAGTTCACTCACCCGTAACCCGCCCCCATACAGCAGTTCCATGACGAGTCGATCCCGCCACGCGGTGAAAGCATCGCTCGCCTCATTTTGTAGCAGTCGCTGAGGTCCGAGTAGCAACGTTTTCATCTGCGTCTCCGTGAGAAATTGTGGGAGTCGTTTTTCCAGCTTCGGTAAAGGTATTCCGGTGAACGGATTTCGACTCATCTTTCCTCTCTTAATCCAGTAGCGAAAAAACGCTCTCAATCCGGAGACGTGGAGATGAAGCGTTCGACGATCTAAGTTTCTTTGAGCCTCGATGACAAAGTCACGCATCTCACGTCGAGTAAGCTCATCAAAAGGTTTTTCCTCAATTTGGGCGGTCTGTAACCAGCCGAAAAACTGGATAAACGCGTGCCGGTAATTTCGCACCGTGTGCGCGGAGTAGCGCCGCTCTTTCGATAGCCAATCACAAAACGGATTAAGCCAATTCGAAGCGATGCTGTCAGGCAGTTCCGCAGTCAGAGGAGTTGGCCAATTTTTCGACATCATCAATCACGCCATCGGTGGTTCGCCTGAGGGCACCTTCCGGATCAAGTCCACGCTCCCGTGCCGCCGCTACGATCTCGAATAACGCTTTACCGAGAGACTCATCGGTCAGTTCAGCAGACAACGATTCGATCTCTCCCGCCGAAACGGATTCAGGGATCGGAAGGTCCTTTTTTCGGATCTGTTTCCACACCGATTCAGCAAACATGGTCGCGGGCAATCTTGGTGGCTGTGGTTTGAAGCGCCCTGACTGAACTGGGCCATGCTTCACCTCTCCCGCTTTAATCTCCTCCCATTTGGTGATGACTTGTCCGGCGGTATCAAGTTTTGCGTCATTTCCAAACACATGAGGGTGCCGGCGGACCAATTTTGCATTCACATCACCGGCCACGTCCTCCAAGTCGAACTCTCCCGATTCACTCGCGATCTGCGCGTGGAAATAGACCTGTATCAGCACATCCCCCAATTCCTCCCGCATATGAGCCCTATCATTACGATCGATGGTTTCGATCAGCTCACTCACTTCATCGATTAAGCACCGCACCAAGGATTCGTGGGTCTGTTCTTGGTCCCAAGGACAACCGCCCGGGGCGCGTAGTCGGGCAATTGTTTCACGCAATTTTTGCAGTTCGCTCATCCTTCCTCACCAAAACAGGATTACGGTGAAACACACGAAAAACTTCGGATCCGAATACGAGTTACTAAACTTTAGAAATGAACACTGGTTTTCGAGCGTCGGGTGTGTTTTCTACAAGGTCCCTATGGCAGACAAATTGACGGAAATCATGGCCTGGAAGCGCAAGGAAATTGCAGACGTGGTGCGTCCTGTTTCATTGAATGAATTACAGGCCCTGCACCAGTCGCTCAGTCCAGTCCCCTCCTTTGCGAACGCACTCCGTCGCAGTGACGGCAAACTAGCCGTAATTGCCGAGATTAAGCGCCGCTCTCCCTCAGCTGGGGCGATTGCATTGGCCGTCTCTGCTACCGAACAGGCTTTGAATTATCGCACGGCAAAAGCAGACTGCTTAAGCGTGCTCACGGATCAAAAATATTTCGGCGGCACGCTCGAAGATCTGAATTCAGTGACTCGTCGATTTAAGGCGGAGCCACCCGCCCTACCCTGTTTGCGAAAAGATTTCATGGTTCATCCGTTTCAAGTGCTGCAAGCCCGTCAGGCCGGATCCAGTGCAATTCTTATTATTGTGCGCGCCTTGTTAGATGAGGAAATTCGGATCCTTCACGATGCTGCCCAAGCGGCAGGATTGGATGCACTTTTTGAAATCCACTCCGAAGAGGAACTCGCCCGTGCCATCGCGCATGATGCTAAAATTATCGGGGTAAACAATCGAGACCTCGCGGTCTTCAAGACGGATCTCGCTTTGAGCGAAACGCTTATCCCCCAATTCCCTCCTGGCGTCATCGCTATAAGTGAAAGTGGTATACACGAACGAGCAGATGCTCTCAGAGCACGCAATTGTGGGGCCCATGCTGTGCTGGTGGGTGAAGCGCTGATGACGGCTACCGATGGGAGCCAGTTGATTGCAGACTTTCGCTCGTAGCATAAAAAAACGCCGACCACTTTCGCGATCGGCGTGAGTAAAGAAATGTCAGCGCGGCGATTATGCCGACTGGTTTTCGACTGAAAACATATGAACGTCGCTCTGAGGGTACGGGATCGAGCAGCCCGCGGCCTCCAGCTCGAACTTAAGCTTCTCGGTTGTGTCCATTTTAGTCATGAGGAAGTCGGGAGAATTAACCCAGAACCATACCACGATATCCACACTACTGGCACCTAGCTCCATTACCCCGACGATAGCGGCGGGGTCCTTAAGGATGCGTTCGTCGCGGTTTAGCACCTTCCAGATCGTGTCCTTCGCGACCCGGAGATCGTCGTTGTAACTGACCCCTATGGTTAAATCAATCCGGCGAGTTTCTTTAACCGAATAGTTGGTAATCGAACCACCACCGACTTGGCCATTGGGTAGGATGACAACTTGGTTTTGCGGCGTGCGCATATTAGTATTAAAAATACTGATACATTCAACAATTCCCTTAGTTCCACCCGCTTCAATGAAGTCGCCTACTTTAAATGGCCGGAAGATGATAATCATCACGCCAGCGGCAAAATTGGATAGCGAACCTTGGAGCGCCAAACCGACGGCTAGACCCGCGGCGCCAAGAATGGCCAAGAGCCCCGTCGTTTTGATTCCTAAGGAGTCTAAGACGCCGAGAACAACCGCCACCATCAGAAATACATGGGCGATCTTGACTAAGAAACCGGTCAACGTCGCATCGACTGACGCTTTGGTGAGCGTGCGCGCTAGCAGACCGGTGATTAAGCCGACAACCCATCGCCCAATGACGAATATGACGACGGCAACCGCGATCCTTAGCGCCCAATCGATACCATGCAAGGTGAGCCAAGCGATTACTGGATTTAAGGTAGAGTTTTCTGGATCCATGAGAGGAGGATTTTGCATTACCCCCTGATCGTCAAGGAGTCGTGACAGTGTTTCCGTTGACCTTATTACTTATCTGGTCAGCGTGAAATTGCTTATGCCTCTGTCTCCTTCCGCTACTCGTGAACTGCTGACTGCACTTGGACACCGGCCTCGGCGAGCCTTGGGTCAGAACTTTCTCATCGATGCCAATATTGTGCGCAAATCTCTGCAAATGGCAGATATAAGTAAGAGCGATCGAGTCATTGAAATAGGCCCCGGGCTCGGAACTTTGACCGAAGCGTTACTTGGCAATGGTGCCGAAGTGTGGGCAGTCGAGCAGGACACTCGTCTCACTAATCACCTCAAGGAATCACTCGTAGTTAAATATTCACCTGAGGTATTTCATCTTATGGAAGGGGATGCCCTGCAATTCCCCTTGGCCGGGCTGCCAGCCCAAGAATGGGAGAACGAGTTTAAAATCGTCGCGAATTTACCTTACGCTATATCCACCCCATGGATGGATCGAGTCCTGCATGGCCCGCTGCCCTCACAAATGGTGTTAATGTTGCAATTGGAAGCAGCCCAACGCTATGCGGCCGTTCCTGGCACAAAGCAATTCGGCCCCATCTCAATCGTGCTCCAATCGGCATTTGATCTTGCTCCTGGTCACAAGGTTCCGGCCGCATGCTTCCACCCTCGTCCGGATATCGAGTCCTTCCTTATTCATCTTGTTCGGAAACCAAATCCATATATTTTCAAATCCTCGGTCCATCAGCTCATGCGCGACTGTTTTCAACAGCGGCGAAAACAGATTGGTTCACTACTTCGAACCAGAATGAGTGATCAAGGTGTGAAGTGGTTAAGTATTCTCCGGGACACTGGGCTCGACGAAAAAGCCCGACCGGAGCAAATTCCCGTATCGTTGTGGCAAAAATTGGAGGTCATTTGACCCTCCTCGATTCAAAGACTAAATTCATCGTGACTATGAGTTGGTGGACGAGACTCGTTTTTGTTGTTCTGACCCTATCGCTGGGTGCTGTTCGCGCCGATGATTCTGTTTTGATGGGGAAGATGGTTGAGAATCGATATACTGCTCCCAGCGGCAGCTACAGCATTACCTTGCCCATCCAGCTTGAATTAGGCGGGGTTGTGACCGACACAAAAGACGTTGTCACCTTTCAGGACGAGTTCCGCATTCACGCCAGTATTGCCTGTTTCAAGATGGGCTCTTCGCACCAACGAGAAATACAAACCCGTGGTCGACGCGATTTTCTCATATCGTTCTTTCGTGAGCAGGTGCACACGCAATTTAAGCGTAGATTCCCCGGCGCCGAAATAGACGAAGCGCGATATATGCCGGAAGTTTTAGGGGAAGCACTGTTGGTCTATAATACACTTCCAGATGGGAGTATGTTTTCTGATCAAACGTCTGTTTCCAGCTCTCAGGATTCGGTGGTCTTGGTGAAACGGGGGAATCTATTGTTCCTAAAAGACCAACATCTTTATGTGATTAGCGTCGAACTTGCGAAATTCTTGCTGGGCGACAAAGATTCGCCGAAATTTTCCGAAGAAGAAAAACGCGCCTTGCTTCGCAAAGAACTCCTAGATCTCGCTGGGAGAATCACATTCCTCTAGTGGTCAAACGTGTTTGGGTTGATTGATGTAGCCGGGAAATACGGAAATGCAGTTTCGGTCCAATCCACTAGAAGCATAAGAGATCTGCGTCAGTCCCTCAGTTCTACGCAAATTTCTGCCCTAGCTGAGTTGCCTTTCATCGACTGAAGCAGGGCGCGAAGAAATACCAGAACCCCCCCCATCTCCATGGCCTCTTCGATTGCAGTCCAAAGGTTATAAGCCAATGTATCGAGCTCATCATTTTCGAGGTAAGGTTCGGTCAGTAACTCCACGCCAACGGCACCTCCGACAAAAAATACGCCGCCGATGACGAACTGAATCGCCATGCGCCGTTCAATTTGAATCAGAAACATCGAATAGACGCCGGCGAGAAATAGCGCGAATACTCCTCCGGGAATAGCCCAAGAAATATCGATCAAACTATTCAGCGTTTCATGCATTCCCGCTATCTCGTCCACTGACAATAAAACGAAACCTAGAGCCAGCCCATACCAATGCCAAGCGACCGATTCTTTCAGTTGTCGACTGTGGCTTGCTTTGATTCCTAAAAACACCGACGTGAGCAGTAATGCGCTGGCTGAATACCAAGTGGGAAAACTGTCTTCTTCATCAACGTCAAAGATCTGACGGGCTAGCCAAGGAAGATCGTAAACTTGGTAATGAAATAGGTTTAACAAAACATGAATTCCAACCAGCGCCCCCACAATAATCCATAGTTTGGTAATCAAGCCGCTTACGCTGAGTGAGTTTTGAAAGGTGGATTTATTCATAAGGCGATAGTCGGCATGTCTTAATTAGCTACGGATCTAGAAAGTTGAAATACCGAAAAACAAAATGGCCCTCAGAAAATCTGAGGACCATTGGAAAATGAACTTGTTTGGGTCTAAGAACTAACCCCACCAGCACCAGCTACCCCAAGAACTCCAAGAAGAGGTCCACGTGTAGGAGGAACCGCTCGATCCGCTTTTGTCAGACTTTCCTGACTTGTCTGATTGGCTGGACTTACCGGACTTATCTGACTGGCCGGATTTCTCAGATTTGTCCGACTTGTCGCTCTTATCTGATTGGCCGGACTTACCTGATTTATCGCTTTTGTCTGATTTATCGGACTTGTCGCTTTTGTCGGACTTACCACTCTTGTCCGACTTACCACTCTTGTCTGATTTTTCGGACTTGCCCGACTTATCGCTTTTGTCCGATTTACCACTCTTATCCGACTTATCGGATTTATCACTCTTGTCTGATTTGCCGGACTTGCCCGACTTATCGCTTTTGTCCGACTTACAACTCTTGTCCGACTTATCGGATTTATCACTCTTGCCTGATTTGTCGGACTTACCGGACTTATCTGACTTGTTCGATTTGTCGGACTTACCGGACTTGTCGCTCTTGCCACCACCATAAGTGGTCACAAGTTTTGACGAGAGGAGAATCATTTCCGATGAGCCTGGAGCTTTGGGACGGTAGGCTTCAACGCGGTAGGTATTCGACCCAGTTGCCGTCGTGAAGTTCTTCACGTAGCAGTCTCTCCAGATCCTGTAGGTATCTCCGTTGGCACTTGAACCGCAGACGAAATACCATTCATCACCGGTTCCACCACCAGCCAGCTCCTCGGTAACAACGATCGTGACTTCGTCATCATTGACGGAGACACAATCTTCGCAGTGGAGGCTGAATTTGATTTTCAAATTATCACCGCCACAGATCTGAGAGCCCTTTGCTATTGCGCCCTTCCAAACCAATGTCGTGTCACAGTTATCTTCACCTGCTGGATCTTCAAGTTCGACCACCTTCACAATAATCGAATCCGAGGCCGTGTCTCCGCTCGTGGAGGTAGCTGTCACCACGATTACGAATGTCTCTGTATCAGAGGAGGTGATACTTCCCTCGCCCGTTACTTCGAGGAATCCATCCCCGACATCGCTGTGGATTGTGCTGACCGGGGTGCCGTTGACTGTCACATCGATTGCGTCGATCCCACCGAAGTCGATGGAAGCGTAATAAGTAAAGTCGATGACCGTTGGATCGTCACTGACGAAGCGAGTCACTTCAAAACCGTCGTCTGGAGTCAGAATTGTCACCGATGGAGGTGGGTAAATTCCTTCGACCGTGAAGGTTGAGGTGGTCGACGCGGATCCTCCGTAAGCGGTGGTAGAAACCGCTGAGATCGAATACGTGCCAGCGACGTCCAATACGAGGGGCTGCGTTCCGGTGGCTGAGTCCGAACCGATTCCGCTTAGGCTCAAATTAAGCGCTTGGCTAGACCCTCCTGGAAGGACCAAGGTCGCTTCTAGGCTGCTAATCGTATCAAAGTTACTGTCGATAAAGGAGGTGATTTCAACCGGGATATCCGCTCCTCCTTCACCATAGGTGAAAGTAAAGTTACTCCCGTCAGTCGGGGTGACGATCTCGATGCTCGGGGGGGTGACGATAACCTCATCAACCATTATCGTGATGCTGTCAGTCGCTGTCTTTCCTACGTCTGAAGTCACGGTAGCAGTGATCACAATGCTGCCGGTGGTGTCCACCGTGATCGATCCGGTGCCAAAAACATCGGCTGAAGGGAGGGTGCTGGAGGAGGTAGTTACAACTCCCCGACTTACCGTAATTTCGAAACTTTCCAGCGTTCCAAAAGGAACAGACCCATCGAAGGCAAAGTTAATGGAGACCGATGAACCTCCCGGCCCTAAGACGAAATTATCCCCATCGTTTGGCGAAGTAATTTCGACTTCAGGATCAGGGTCCCGAGTGACGACCTCGAACGTGACCGATGTTTGGGCGTCTCCGTGAATCACGGTATTATTGCCGGATTCCGTAAATCCAGAGAGGGTGTAAATTCCAGGAGTCGAAAGTGAAAGATTGGCCATGCCGCTTCCCACCAGAACGTCAGTGCCGGTAACTAGATCTGCGAGCGCCACCGCTACAGAACCATCGGGACCCGAGAGTTGCGCGGTTAAAGTGAGGATTCCATCCTTGAGCGTTTCCCCTTCAACCAAGAATTGAATATCAACCCCGGTCTCTAAACCGAGCGTGTAGGAGTAAGGACTGGGGCCACTCTGAGGCGTGATTGCGATTGTGGGAGGAGGAACGACTTCGATGACGACGAAGTCACTTGAAGTTGATGCACTGCCATTCTCGTTGGTCGCGGTGACGTTTAAGGTGTAAACGCCCGCGGTGGAGTAAGCTCGGGCAGAATGGCCCATCGTGAAGTTTGTATTGAGACCGTCTAGTGTGAGAGGCAGCGAAACGTTGTTTGGGCCCTCGGTTACCGAAGCGGTTAAGTTGGTGACGGGCGACTCATTCGTTGCAGTGCCAGTAACTTCAAAATCTACGACCACCGGATCGCCACCGAATGTATAGATAAATTCCTGGAGATCACTTGGGCGTGAAATGCCAACCGTAGGAGGATTGTTGGTCCCGATGGGTTCGAGAACTCGGACATTTATATCGGTTCCGTTGTTTTCTACGGTCGAACCCTCGCCTACCCATCCACTCAAGCGGAGTTTGTAAGCATAGTTTCCGGCGACTGCCGACTCCGGACCATCAAAAATGACCCCAATTGTCCGTCTTTGATTGGGAGACGAGAATGAAAGAGACGCAGGAGTAGGACCAAATTCCGATTCGACGTCAGCCAGCCATGGCTCGACGATGGTGCGGTCAAGGTAGTCTTTGTTCGCTGGCCAACTACTTGGGGTGACCGCCGTATCCGGCATTAAAATAAAGTCGACGTAGGACAAAGCCTCGGCATCGGAGGCACCAACGGGGGCGCTGATTACCTCCCAAGTAGACGTTGGGACGAAGCCGGACGTCGAGTGATTCGAAGGTGACGTGACGCGAACAGTGTGGAAGGAGTAGACCGGCGAGTCTCCCTCTACGGTGCGGTCACCCGGGGAGAATATCACGATCGATGTGCCGGGTGGGCCTTCAGCTCGCAATGCACTGCCCGCGAATAGGAACGCGGCTAAAAGGGTGAGGGTGCGGAGAGCGTGGGTGGTAAGTTTTGTCATGGGCGCAGCTATTTAAACGCCATCAGGCGGCAAAAACATTTCACTGTCTAGGAGCTGTTCACTAATTCGGCGAGTAGATCGTTAAGTACTGTACTTTGCAATAAGGCTATGTCCTAGAATAGGGATGGAAGAAAACACAGTGCGCAGATGGATATCGGATGAATGCTGGG